>OJNZ01000398.1_pt1 | contig 33124 bp, 29 predicted proteins | sample 1598001 | NCBI WGS metagenome assembly OJNZ01 (sample SAMN01915225, study PRJEB22387) | human gut metagenome | isolation source: stool | host: Homo sapiens | place: USA | reverse complement strand
GATACTACTTCCTATCTTTTTCTACCCTTCCGTGTCTACTTTTTCGAGAGCAGCAGAAATGCTGGTAACAAGGATTTTGTCATTATTTACTAATAAACCGGAAGATATAGTTTTGGATAGTTTTCTCGGTTCAGGCACAACTGCTGCTGTTGCTCATAAGATGCACAGGCGGTATATAGGTGTAGAGTTGGGGAATCATGCTTATACGCATTGTTATGAACGTCTGAAAAAAGTGGTCGACGGGTCTGATCAGGGTGGTGTTTCCAAGGCGTTGGATTGGCATGGAGGAGGTGGTTTCAAGTTTTATGAGCTGGCTCCTTCGCTATTGAAGGAGGATGCTTATGGGCGTCTGGTAATCAATCAGGAGTATAATGCGGATATGCTTGCTGCGGCTATGGCGAAGCAGGAGGGGTTTGTGTATGAGCCTTCGGTGGATGTTTATTGGAAGCAGGGGCATAGTTCGGAGAATGACTATATCTATACGACGACTCAGTTTGTAACGGTGGAGGTTTTGGCCGGTATTGCGGACCAAATGGCTGAGGGGGAGTCTCTTCTGGTATGTTGTACTGCTTTTCAGAAGGAGTGCCGCGGAATGTTTTCGAATATTACTGTAAAAAAGATTCCACAGATGCTGCTGGGTAAGTGTGAATTTAATCATGATGATTATTCTCTGAATATTGTTGCATTGCCGGATAATGTGGATGAGGAGGTGCTGTAATTATGAAAGAGTTGTTTAATATTTACTGTGATGAGAGCTGTCATCTGGAGCATGACAGACAGAAGGCTATGGCTATCGGCGGGGTCTGGTGTCCGGAGGAGAGGAAGGATGAGATATTCCGCCGTATAAGGGAGATTAAGGTGGAGCACGGGCTCAGCAGATGGATGGAGATAAAGTGGAACAAGGTGTCGAACGGACAGCTGGATTTTTATATGGATGTTGTCAATTATTTTTTTGACAACAGTGATCTGCATTTCCGGGTGCTGGTGGTGCCGGACAAGCAGATGCTGAGGCATGGGGAGTTTAATCAGACGCATGATACGTTTTACTACAAGATGTATTTTGATATGCTCAAGACGCTGTTCGAACCTGGCTATGGATATAATATCTATGTGGATATTAAGGATACACGCGGACAGAAGAAGGTGGAGAAACTGCATGAGATATTGTGTAATAACCATTATGACTTCAATAGGGAGATGATCAGGAGGGTACAGCAGGTCCGCTCTGAGGAGGTGGAACTGGTGGCTGTGGCGGATCTGTTGACTGGTGCTGTGTCATATCTGCACAGGGGGCTGGAGGCAAGTACCGCCAAGCTGCGGCTGATTGAGCGTATCAGGAGCAGGAGCGGGTATGATTTGATGCGCAGTACTCTGTATAGAGAAAACAAGTTCAACGTGTTTGTGTGGAGGGGTGGATATGGTAAATAGTATGGAATTGCCTAAGAAGATATATCTTACGGAGTATGGAGGGAATTATGAGAGGTATGTTGATGCGGTGTATGAGGTGTTTGAAAGAGATTTTATCAGGCATAGGGCGATGTTCGGCTCTCATGGGCTGAGGATGAAGTATCACCCTGAGTTCCAGGGAAGGGCATATACGTTTTATCATATGACCCATAAGGGGGAGGTGGAGAGTGAGCGGCTGCCGGATCTGCGCAGATGTGAGTGTATGCCTTGGGCCAGGCCGTCTGTTGAAAATGTGGAGTCTTGGGAACTTAAATTCTGGAGGCAGTCCAGACAGAGGTCTGACAACAGAGTGTGTATATGTTTGGAGAGGAATGACGGTGTGGTGGATGTGGATTATTTTGTAATATTGGAGGTGAGGAATGATTATGTGCTGCTGTGGACGGCTTTTGTGTCGGAGTGGGAGCATCAGACGAAGAAAAAACTGAGGGAATATGAAGAGTGGAAGCTCTCTGCCGGGCAGTGTATTGTCACTCCGGATGATCTGATATGCAGTATACAGCTGGAGATAAAAGCAAGGAGCGGTCGTTAGGCCGCCCCCGTAACTCCTTCAACAACATGGTTGATGAGATGCTGCAAAAATAGCGTTAGAAAAAAACAAAAACAAATTTATATGAATAAAAATTTAGAGGATTTGGGGATGAGGAGATTTGTAAATATCTGAAGATATTAATAATGAGCGAGATAATTGATGTCATCAGGCAGCGGATGTCGCTGCGCGAGCCATTGGCCGAGGCCCTGGGGATTGTGGCCCGGCTTACTGACAGGCTGGATCTAAAGAAACCTGAGGATGAGTCGGAGTATGCCGGATATCTTGTGAGGCAGCTGGCTTTGGCAAAGGAGGTCTGTCCCGACTGTAGGAGTTTTGAGAGGAATTTCCCGTCTTTTGCTTTTTCTATTGCGACAGGGATTGGAAAGACGCGCCTGATGGGGGCTTGTATATCGTATTTGTATCTAAAGAAGGGGATTAAACATTTCTTTGTGCTGGCTCCCAATCTTACTCTGTATGAGAAGTTGAAAAGAGATTTCGGGGAGGTGTCATACCAGAAGTATGCTTTCAAGGGAATTGCGGAGTTTGTGGCAAATCCTCCGATAGTGGTGGACGGAGACAATTATAATCAGTTCCATAATATGGGGACTCTGCATAACTCTGTCGAGATAAATATTTTCAATATATCGAAGTTCAATTCAGACAGTAAGTCCAGTAAGAAAGGAGTTCCAAAAATGAGGCGGCTGTCCGAATATCTTGGGCAGTCGTATTTTGAGTATTTGTCTAGTCTGGAGGACCTGGTGATACTGATGGATGAGGCTCACAGGTATCATGCGGATGCTTCGAGGAAGGCTATTGATGAGCTGAGGCCTGTGCTGGGACTTGAGATGACTGCGACGCCTACTGATGAGAAAGGAAAGTCTTTCAGAAATATCGTGTACGAGTATAATCTCGCTCAGGCGTTGGCGGACGGGAAATATGTGAAGATACCAACGGTGGCAAGGCGGAGGAATTTCAAGAAAGGCAATATGTCCGATAGGGAATTGGATATTATAAAGTTGGAGGATGCCTTCAGTATACATGAGAAGACAAAGGTTCAACTTGAACTGTATTCACGGCGAAACGGATTGCCGCTTGTGAAGCCCTTCATTTGGGTGATCTGCAGGAATATCCAGCATGCAAAGGATACTTTTGAACTTATTGAAAATGATCTTTATGGTGGTAAATACCGGGGTAAGGTGCTGCAGATAGACAGTTCTACCAGGAAGGATGACGAGGTGGACCGACTGTTCGTGTCTCTTGAGAGTCCGGATAATAAGGTGGAGATAGTCATTCACGTCAATATGCTGAAGGAGGGGTGGGATGTTACAAATCTTTATACGATAGTGCCGCTCCGTGCCGCTGATGCTCCAATACTGATAGAGCAGTCTATAGGACGTGGACTGAGGCTTCCTTATGGAAGAAGAACAGGATGTCCTGATGTTGATAAGCTGACGGTGATTGCTCATGAAAATTTCGAGGCTGTTATCGAGAGGGCGAATGATCCGGCTTCTGTGCTGAGCAGACTGTCGTATGTGGAACTTGGTGATGAGGATGTGTCTTCTGAGACGAGTAAGGTGGTAGTGGCTCAGACTATTCTGGATTTGGAGGAACAAAGGGCGCTTGAGGCTGCAAGGACGGAGGAGGATAAGAAATCTGTCAGGGATGTGTCTGATGCCAAGAGAGCTGTATGGAAGGTGCTGTCGGAGATGCCTAGGATAATGGATTCTTCTCTGGAGAGGAGAAGTCCTATAAGAAGTGCTGCTGATTTGAAAAGGCCGGATGTCGTTGCTGTTGTTAAGGAGATGACAAAACAGGAGATTATAAAAAGTGCGAAGGAGAGGTACCCTCTGTTTTATGAGGATGTGTCGAGGTCATTGATTGCTGATGTGGACAATGTGGTGGAGACGGTTATATATAATTTCGTGGAGAATACTATAGAGATTCCAAGAATGACAATTCAGAGAGAGGTGTGTAGGGCAGAGTATGAATGGTTCGACCTGAATACGGATTTCGGATTTTCTCTTCCCGATTTGAAACAGGAGATAGTGCGTGTCGGACTTGTGGATAAGTCTTCGGAGATTATTGAGGTGATCTTAGGACGGGAATATGAGCCGCCGGTAGATCAAATAGTGAGTGCGCTGATGGAGTATGATGATATAGATTATGTGAAAAATTCGGCATTACTGTACCATTTGGCGCAGCAGGCATTGGATGCCATACAGAGGGCAGCTGGTGAGGACTCTGATGCTGCTGAGATTGTGTACAACTTTAGGGAGGCTATTGCCGGTATGATCTATAAGCAGTTGAAGGATCATTTTGTGATGAAGCCTCTTGGGTATACAAGGCCGAAGGTATTGCCGTTTTCTGGTATTGTGGAACAGCATCTTACAGAAGTGGAAGGATATGGAAGGAGGGATTATAGGGATAGTGTTGATAAAAAGTCGGTACCGAAGATAATTTTCACCGGCTTTACTAAGTCGTATTATACGCAATGCAAGTTTGACAGTATGACTGAACTTGATTTTGCAAATGTGCTGGAGTCTGATGCGGATGTGAAGAAATGGCTCAGGCCGGCTTCCAGTCAGTTTAATATTTACTGGTCAAATGGTTCGAGGCGGTATGAACCGGATTTTGTGGTGGAGACGGGAAATTGTATCTATCTTGTTGAGACTAAGGCTGCAAAAGATGTAAATGATGCGGATGTGCAAGATAAGAAGAGGGCCGCAGAGGAATACTGTAAGAATGCGACTGAATATACAAAAGAGAATGGGGGAAAGCCGTGGAGGTATATTCTTATTGCTCATGATGTCGTGGACAGGACTATGAGCTTTAGGTATCTTGCTGCATTGGGCGATTAGGATAGCAGGTGATAGTGTTTGTCCTATCGGTCAAGGTATTTTCTGCGGACAGAACTTATGTAACTGCGCATTTTGGGCCAGGAATCGGCATAGTCCAAAGTCGGAGCTATTTCTGTGTTGATGATGGATATTATCTCTTCGTCTGTTTTTCCGATATTGCGGAGTTTAGCAGCAAGTTCGCTCAGTGTCGAGAAACACTCCTTGCGACATGTTTCACCAAATTTGTAGGGTGATGCAGTTTTGCCGGTTAACATGCGTATTGCCTGTTCTGTGGGTGCGCATGTTAGAAAGTAAAGGTATTTTGGGATATTCTCTATGAATGCTTCATAGCTTTTTCGGGTGATTTTCTGATCTCTGCCAATCCGTATGGTGTTTAAATATGCCCGATCAGTGACATCCAGGACATCAGTGAGCGGATAACGGGCAAGGGCCTTTTTTACCTCAAAGATATTCTGTCTGGATAATTCGAAATCAGGATACAGTTTACCGTTGATGTATTGTATTACCGTTACTTCTTGATCTATTCTGAAATCCTGGTTGCTGCTTTTCCATTCAAGATATTGGTCAAACTGCTCTCGCCGTTCCTGCAGGAAGTCTCTTGCTGCGGGGTTTATGTAGTTTTCGTGCCGCTTGTTGTGGCACTCGGCGCAACAGCATTCGAGATTCCCATCGCTGTCGAGGGGATGAGTATCGGGGTAGTGGGTGGTGATGTTGTCTATGCAAAGGAATACTTCAGGGGTGCTGCGGCGGCAGTAGCAGCAGGTAAACTTATCGCGTTTGAGAATTTCCAGTTTTTGCTCAGGGGTGATAGGTGCTTGATTCATATAGTATTAAGTGTTTTGCTAAAAGTATTCGGTATTTATGAATGAAGATTCTGGTTCATGGAATGAGAGTGTTCTGGGATTGAAGGCCATTGCAAACTCTCCGGTGGGTCCGTGTCTGTTTTTGGGAATGATGAACTGGCATTGGGTGGGTTCGAATGTTTCTGAGCCATTAGTATATTGCGGTCTGTGCATAATGATGATGAGATCTGCGTCGTATACGGCTGATCCTGTAAGGGACAGGTCGTCAAGTGTGGGGAGCTTCGAGGTTCTATGCTTACTAGGGCAGTTGTCAAGGCCTGAGGTGACTAGTATGGGAATGTCGAGTTCTCGGGCAATGCTTTTGAGTTCACGGGTGACGAAGTTAAATCCTTGTACTGGATTGTGCGTGAAATAGGTGGATTCGGTTATGCTCTGGAACGGGTCAATGGCTACAATCCGGATACCGTATGTTTCCATCCATTCTTGGATGAACGCACTGAGTCTTGTTATGTCCAAGCGAGGTGTGTCATCGATGTAGAGAGGGCACCGAGACAGATTTACATTTTCTGCAATATATTGAAGAGCTTCCGGAGAATTGCCGCCGTACTGGTCGCTGTATTTTCTTATCAGCCGCAGGAGGATGCTGCTGGATTTGCTTTGAGGGACGATGCAGAGTGAGGGGATGTCGTGGTCAATGGATGTCGCTTTCAGTATATCAAGTATCAATGATGTCTTGCCTGCGCCATGTCTGCCGCCTATGATGATCAAGTCTCCGTTCTGCCATCCGTTGTAATATCTTTTTAGCCCTGGCAGGGTGTCTTCTAGGGGTATGTAGTCTGTGGTTCCCTCTTCAATGGAAACAGACCAGTCTCCGATAGCTGTTCTGAGATCTGTGAGGCCTGTATGGGCCGGGGTGAAAGGGTATGTGACACCTGTATTCTCCATGATGCAAAGTTATTGATTTTTCCGGTAGTTGCCGTGCGAGACTTTGATGAGTGTGCCTTCCTCGCACCACCGTTTTATGATGCGGTCGAGGGATTTGGGATTGAGGCCGAGGGTGTCGGCGAGCCGTGCGGCTGTGGCCCGGTCGAATTCCTGGGGAAGGGATTCGAGGATGGTGCGGTGGAGGAGTGTGGGTGCGGGTTTGTCGCCGGGGGCTGTTCCGGAGCAGCCGGGCAGTTCCCGGTAGACTGCGGCACTGTGTTGTAGGAGGATGCCGGCAATGGTGAGGGCGGTGGTGAAGTCGGCTTCGGTGCATGTGAGGACCGGGGGGATGTCTCCAGTGTCCATGATGCGCAGTGAGGAGAGGATCATGGCTGTGCGGAAGGTGATGAGTCCCATGCGGCGGACTGTGGCGATGAATCCGTCTCCGCAAAGGTGTCTCCAGGTGTCTTGGTACTGCCGGAAGGTGTCGTTGAATGCGGTCTGCTGGGCGGCGGTGAGGGTGAATGTGAGGGGTGCGCTGCCGCTGAGGATGCGGTGGTAGTCGTGGTATTCGGCTCCGAGGGTGTGGAAGTAGCGGTCGTGGGTCTGTCCGAGGGTGCTGTCGAATACGTCGAGCCATACGGGGCGGGTGGTGAGGCGGTAGAATATGAAGCGGCTGAAGAGTCCGTTTTCGGCGTCGGGGATGAGGCTGTGGACTTGTCTCGGGGTGCCGGTGAGCAGGGCGGAGAGACGCGGGGTGCGGATGTTGACGTATTCGCGGTCTTTGCGGCGTATGTAGGATATGGTCTCGTGGTGGAATGCTTTGCGGAATCCGTCGGAGTAGTTGCCGTAGTCTGAGCCGAAGGTGTTGGCGAGGGTGTCTCCTTCGGTCTCGAACATGAGTCCCTGTCCTCCGTTGTCGTTGAGGACCTGGTAGACTGCTGTGGCGGAGGAGTTGGCCGGGATGAAGAGCATGCGCATGGGTGGTTCCTGGGGCTTTTCGAGGTCTACTTTGCGTTTTCCGGCGGCGTTGTACTCGGCCAGCCGGTGGCGGTAGTCCATGGTCTCGGCTTCGCATATCTCCCGGAGGCGGTCGTGGATGGGCTCGGCGAGGTGGCGGCAGAGGGCGAGTCGTCCTTTGCCTGAGGAGGCGGAGGCTGTGACGAAGAGGAAGAGGTTGGGGTATACTTCCCGGTCGGCGTATATGCCGCTGACTGAGGGAAGGCAGGCTGAGAGGACTGTGAGGGAGCCGAGGAGGAGGATGTCTGCGTCGGGGTCTGAGTTGGCTGCGGCGGTGATCTTCTGGAGGAAGGCCGGAAGGTCGGAGCGGATGAGTGGGGTGAATGCGGGCATGGGCTCCTGGTCGGTGAAATCTACAGAATCTACCGTATCCACAATATCCGCAGGTGTGGATTCGGTGGATATTGTAGATATTGTGGATTTGGAGCGGGGTACGGAGACGGAGATGCCGTGGTCTTTTGCGAGCTGGAAGAAGGTTCGGATGGTGATGCCGTGGCCTTTGGCGCTGAGGCAGCGGTCGTACTGCCGGTCGGTCTCTTCTTGGGTGTAGTCGGGGTTGAGGCGGCTGAGGCGGTGGTAGTAGGGTCTTCCGCTTTCTCCGAGGGCATCGGCGAGGGCGAATCCGAGGTCGCGCCAGGGGGCGTATCCGGCGGTGATGTCGGTGGCTGCGGCTTCGATGCGGGCGGTGACGGTCTCGATGTCGGCTTCAATGGTGCCGGGATAGTGGTGTTCTTCCGGTGATGTTTGTTGTACAGGTTGTGTTTTGGTGTCGGTGTGCTCGGTGTCGAGCCATTCGAGGGGGTTGAATTTATCGGTGTGCATGGTGTTGTCTATTTGTAGTTGGGGTTGATGTATGCCTGCGGGTCGTGGGGCAGGAAACAGGCTCGGGAGATGTCCTTGCCGGAGCGGTCGGCTTCCAGGTGATGGGTGTGGCGGATGTAGTTGGCCACTGCCCGGAAGTAGTCCTGATGGGAGAGACTGCCGGGGGCTGTTTCGATGATCCATTTGAGGCCGTCTCCTGACGGGCTGCGGAAGAGCAGGGCTGTGGTCAGGCGGTGCTCCTGCAGCAGGGTGCGGAATGTGTTTTCGGGGTCGGGAAGGTGGTCGAAGTCGAGGCAGAGGAGTCCGGACGAGGCGGTCAGGGCGGTGTCGCTCCGTGTGGTGAAGGTGCCGCAGAAGGTGGCGTAGTCGAAGCGGGATGCCTTGTAGAGCCGGGCTCTTTTGCGGTCGGTGATGGAGCGGAGGTGGGCGGTGCGTTCTGCGGCGTATGTGCCGGTGATGTAGTTCCAGGCGTCGAGGACGGTGATGCTCTTGTGCGGGACTGTGTTGGTTATCGGTCCTTTGAAGAAGGAGAAGCGGGGTCCTTTTTCTACCGGCTCGTCTCCGGCGGAGCTGTACTGTTTGGCGGTGTTGTCGAGGTGCAGATGCATCTCCCGGTTGAGGGTGTCGAGGAGCTGCTGGCCGCTCTGACGGTAGTGCAGCTCTGCGAAGTCGAGGGCGTCTCCGTCTGGTATGGCTCCGTGGATGTCGTGGTGGTGGGAGCATTCGTTTGAAAGTTCTGCCGAGGTGTCGGTGCGCTCGAACCAGATGTGCAGGGTGCGTGCCCCTCCGGCAAAGGGGTTGCGGCACAGGCCGCAGTCCCTTCCGGTGATGGTCATTACGATGCCGCCTGGGTAGTACTGGCGGAGGATGTGTGCGTAGATGTCTGCGCCCCAGTTGGTGCTGCGCAGGACGGTGTTTCTATTTATCTCCTTTGCCATAGCGCTCTTTTATCTTGAACATGACGTAGCTGGAGCGGAGTACTCGGTCGATGTCGCTGCGGTGGTAGTAGATCTTGTGGCCTATCTTGATGTAGGGGATGGTGCCGTTGGAGCGGAGGGTCTGGAGGGTGCGGGGGCTGATGTGGAGTTTCTGCATGACATCCTGGCCGTCGAGGAGATTGTCTATGATGTCCTCTTCCATGAGTTTGTCACATTCGGCTGGTGAGAGGTCATCGAGACTGATGGCTCCCATTGCCAGTAGCTCGCGCTGGATGAATGGGCACTGACGTAGGATTTTACTGAACTCGTTTTCCGGATCGGCAGCTATTCCGGCAATGATGTCTTTGATGGATTTCGGCTCACTCATGGCTTGTGCCCTCCATTAGATTAATGATGTCTGATTCCCGGTAGCGGAGTTTGTTGCCTATGCGGGTGGGAATTAAGTATTTTTCTTTTTCCCAACGCCATAGAGTGGACTTTGAGACTCCGAGCATGGCGGAGGCTTTGGAGGATGAGACATAGGTCTCCTTTTTTGCTTCTTCCCGTGAGTTAAGCAGCTCGTTGATGAGCTCACGGAGAATGCTCTCTAAATCTGATGCTGCGACTACATACTGGATGTTCTGCCTGCTGTCGGGCAGGGCACAGCTGATATGTGTTTTCATATTTTAGACAATGCCCGGGATTCCTTTACTCGTCGAGGGACCGGCATTGTGTGACCTGGCGAATGCTTCGAGCAGCAGCTTCGTTTCGGTGATGCAAGTTTAGGGGTTTGAAATCAGAGTGCGGTGGAATATTCTGGACTGTCCAGAATATTCCATTTGTCCGGTTTCATAAGAGTGTTAAAGTTTTAGGTTTATAGGAATGACAGCATCCAGTGTGTCAAAAGGAAAGCAGTCATCTATTTTGTTGTAATATGCGGATTTGCTTCCTTTTATATCGAATTCGGATTTCAGCTCTTCGAAAGATGGTTTGAGGATTAGCTTTGCATTCATGGCCGCTTGTACAGCCATGGCCAATTCCTTGCCTTTTTTCCCGTCGAATTTGGGATGTAGGTATTCTATGATTGTCTGAGCTTTGTCTGCGTCGATGATTTTTGTTTTGAAGTTTATCAATCTTTTGCCCGTATTCCATTTTTCTGCTTTTGGTTGTTCTGGCTCAGGTTTGGAATTTGCTTTGAGTTTCCCGATATGCCGGTCTATGTGTCGGCATACTTCATCTCCAATTTCGTGGAAAAGTTGTATGGCATTGCTTCTGCGGGCTTCGCTTTCCGGCAGTATGTCGTATGGTGGAAATACTCTGCGTTGTGCGGATTGGTTCAGGAATACGGAAGAAAGTGCGTCCAGGTATTCCTGTTCCCAATATTCGAGGTTGTCAAGTTGCTCAAGTGTTGTGTGGCTGCCTGTCAATATTCTGTCGGTGTAGTCATGGAATAGGTCCAGTGACCATTGAACAAAGAGCTTTATGAGTTCGATGCTGCTTCTGTGAGTCATTATGAGGTTGAGAATTTCATTCAGCCTTGACTGCATCTGATCGGTGAGCATCTGGGTGTTGTGGTGTTGTTCCAATATGGCACGCTCGCTCTTGTTCAGGGATATGCTGTCCTTGACGGCTTTTTGTTTTTCACGGAGTTCCGCTCCCCAGAAGTTGAACAGTATTTCTTCCATGTGTTTTATTTCCTATTTAGTCTATTATGTTTAAATCTTTGTCGACTTTGTAGAGTGGTTGATTGAATGCGGCGCACATGAGGATGAAGCGGTCGCGGATGTCGAGCTTGGTGTATCTCTCGACAGCATCAGAACCGTCTTTGTGGAGACCGGCGGCGTATATGTTGATCTGGACTTTGTTCATCATGTCTACGTGTGTTTTCCGGCAGAGTTTTGTGCTGGCCAGTTCGTAAAGAGGTTTGTAGACATTGTCTCCTTTGTCTTCATCGAATACTGCTACCTTGCGGTCTATGTTGCAGAATCTCAGCAGTTCTTTTATTTTGACGTTGTAGCCGCTTTTGCCGAAGACATATTTTGTGATGGGAAAATGGAACTGTGTCGCTTTGATGATGCCGAGGGCGTAATATATAATAGGTGTCTCTATCTCGCGGTTGTCTGTCTGTTTGTTGCGGGTCTTGAGTGGAAGGTAGTGGATGTATGGTATGCCATCTTGTGTTATGCTGATTTTTTCCATGGAGAGCTGCAAGAAGTCGCTGATGCGGCATCCGAATGCGCACTGAAGGAGAAAAGCATTTTTGGTGTCCTGCAGGCTTGCGGGGACTTCGGTGTTCATGATGGTCTGAAATTCGTCTGCCAGCAGGAATATCGGATCATCGTATTTGCTCCGCAGGACAACTTTTCGCCGTTCGGCACCGAGTCTGCGGAATGGGTTCCTGGGTATCTCGTCTTTGTTCTCCAACTCGTTGAAGAAGGGTTGGAGGAGCTTCATGTTGGTGGTTACGGTGTTCAGACTGCGTCTTTTTTCGGGAATGCTGTTGAGGTTGAGTTCTGAATAGATGGATTTGTACTTTTTTACATATTTGTATTCATCGAATATGAATTGACGAAGGTCGAGCAGCCAGTCATCGTTGAATTCGGCCGGTGTGATATTCTTGGACTGTTTGATGGTCAAGTATCGTTCGAGTTTGCCCCGCATTACGAGGTAGTGGCGGTATCTGGCTTTTCCGATTATGCCGTCTCTGTATGCTGCTTCGGTGTATTTCGCGAATCTGGCAAGAAGGGTGTTGTTTTCAGAGCTGGCTGTGTCAGGGCTGTTGTTTAGGATTTTATGGATGAGATCCTCGAATGTGTTGCTGTCCATCACCATGGATTTTTCCCGCATGGTGGTGTAGGCTTTGTGCATTGCGTCGGTTTCGGCTGCAATTTTATTTGCCAGGCTGATGTTGTAGACGCTTACTTTGGGCCTGGGAGTTCCTTCCGGGGTAAATTTGGTCAGGTCGGAGAGGTCTGCTTCTATGTTGCTTTTGTGGTAGAGCTGGGTGCTGCGTCCGTCCCTGAGGCGGAATCTGAGTCTTACGATGCCTTTTTCTTTTTTTGTTCTCGTGCAGATTGTGATGTGTTCCATGGTGCTTGAAATTGATTGTAAATATTTCGGAGTTGTATAACAGGAACGTGGTGCAAAGATACGAAAATTGCACCACATTTGCACCACGGAATGGAGAAAGAATGAAATTTGGATGAAATAGGGTGAAGTAGTATTCTCTGTATATTAGGGTATTATACAGATAGTTGGTTTTTATTTTGGTTTCGGACGGGTTTAAAAAAGGAATCCCTCCAAGGTCACAAAATATGCTAAATGTCGGATATTGGAAGGCGTCGGAGTATCTCCGATGCCTTTTGTTATAATGGGCTGTCTTCTGGTATTACCTGTATTGAATCCGTTTCAAGGATATGAACGACAGTGTCCATACGAGTACAGGGATGACGTAGGAGTATATGATTTCCGGTATGGGGCCTGAGAGGCTGTCCATGTGGAGGACACCCATGCAGAATCCATGAATAATAAGCATCGCCAGAAAGGTTATGGCTGTCTTGTGTCTTTTCAGAACGAGATTGCCAAGTATGAAAACAGACTGGTAGAGGCATATTTTGCAGAAATCACTGAAAAATATGCCGGCGGTCATTCCGTTATCCCGGTTCCACACTGTACTGGAAAATCCGCTTCCTCCTCCAACAGCACTCAGCAGCAGGTCCGTGAGATGAATTCCGATATAGAATGCAAGCGGAAGTGTGACGGTGGCGACCAGCAGCATAGCAGTGAACTTTACCCATGTCCTTACAGGAAGTCCCGCATACAGGATTCCGTCCTGTCTGTGGTTTACAAAACCATAAACTTCGGCAGGAGTGCAGAATGCGAAAAATAACGCGGCTATATACAGTACCGGGATTCTGTCTTCCGCGCAGGCAGTGGCGCCCGTGAGTAGTGTGATTGCCCAATACGTCAGATACAGGACCGTCAGGACAGTCGCGGTAGTCCATGTCTTTTTCATGCCGTAACGCATACCTGTCAGGAATAGTTTCCAGACCTGCTTGAATATGTTGTGATTACAGTTCACGGCACACCTCCTTCCGATTTGTTATGCAGGCGTTGAACAGTATTTCAAGGTCAATGTTCTCTCCTTCTTGGCATGTGAGGTTTTCCCGTGGAAGTACGTGTATGTATCCGTCGTGGACTTGCTCGCTGAACAGGACTCCGCTTATTCTGCTTGTGGACCTGACAGTCATCAGCTTGTCGTTCAGGTGTGTTACGGAAGTGTTGACCAGCAGCCTGCCTCTGTCGATGACGGTCACGTGGTCGATAATGTCCGCGATATCCCGCACCTGGTGTGTGGACAGGAGCAATATCCTGCCGTCGGTCCGGCAGTCGGCCAGAATCCTTCTGAGGCACAGTTTCGATGGAATGTCAAGGCCGTTGCCGGGTTCGTCCAGCAGGAGAATATCGGTGTTGAGTGAGAGTGCAAATGCTATCATGGCCTTTTTGCCTTGTCCGAACGACATTCTGCTTATCTTTATATTCGGACTGACCTCTAATGCACTTAGGTAATGCAGCAGTGCATCATAGTTGAAACCGGAATAAAACGACCCGTATTCCGATGCTAATTCCGTTATGGTTGTCTCTGGAGCATTGAAACTCTCAGGTAACAGGAATATCCTGTCCAGAAATTCAGGACTGCGTCTGAACGGTTCATGCCCGTTGGCCAGTATTTTTCCTCCGTCGCATTTCATCAGTCCTGATATCAGGCGCAGTAAAGTAGTTTTGCCTGCTCCGTTCCGGCCCAGAAGACCGTATATGCGTCCTTGCTCGAATTTTGTGGTGAGTCCGTCATAGACGCGGTGTCCCCTATAGCTGAACATAAGTTCTTCTATCTGTATCATATTGCAAATATTTAAATACTGGGCTTATGTCAGGCTGCGCGGGACGTTACGAAACCTTGCATGTGCAAATATGCACGATAAAATCCATATTGCAAAATTCAGTGTGAAAGTTTTGATGAAATTGGAAATTTGCACTTATATTTGCATTCCCTTTTGGAAAGATGCCGGAGTGGTCGAACGGGGCAGTCTCGAAAACTGTTGAACTCCATGTGGGTTCCGGGGGTTCGAATCCCCCTCTTTCCGCTGGTTCTGAATGTAAGGCACCGGACAGTCCTGCTGTTCCATGTATGAATCGTATGCGGATTTGTAGCAGGTTGTTATCTGCGGTGTTGTCTGAGCATAATCGGCAGAGATGGAAATTGTTGTTGCTGTTTGAGATTTGGAGGAATAGTTATAATTTTGCATATGACTAAATCATCGAGATATGAATTACAGAGAAGCAGCAATGTTATGGACTGGTCCTGCGTATGATGTGGAGACGCGGGCTCAGGTCAATGCTCTCCTTAATGGGGACGAGAAAGAGCTTGAAGATGCATTCTACCGTAACCTCGAGTTCGGTACTGGTGGACTGCGTGGTATTATGGGAGTGGGTACCAACCGTATGAACAGATATACTGTCGGTATGGCCACACAAGGTTTTGCCAATTACATCGCAAAGGAGTTCCCTGGGCAGGAGATCAAGGTGGCGGTTTCATTCGATTCCAGGAACAACAGCCGTGAGTTCGCCATGATTACTGCGGAAGTCTTTGCCAACAATGGTTTTCAGGTCTACCTGTTTGACAACATACGTCCAACTCCTGAGCTTAGCTTTGCTATCAGGTATTATGGATGCAATGCAGGGGTGATGATCACAGCGTCACATAATCCCAAGGAATATAACGGTTACAAGGCATATTGGCAGGACGGGGCGCAGTTGACGGCTCCGCACGATACTGCAGTTATAGCCGAGGTCAACAAGATCACCGACCCTTCCATGGTCATGTTCGGAGAAGACAATATATCGAGCATCAGGATGATGGGGGAGGAGACAGACAAGGCGTATCTGGACTCGGTGCTTTCGTTGATGCTCTCGCCGGAGTCCATAGCCCGTCATCATGATCTTAAACTGGTGTATACGCCTCTGCATGGTACCGGAGTGAGGCTGGTTCCTCAGGCTCTCAGGCAGGCAGGCTTTACCGGTATTTTCCCGGTAGCCGACCAGATGATAAGTGACGGAAACTTCCCTACCGTAGTCTCGCCTAATCCGGAAGAGCCATCCGCGCTGAAGATGGCGGTAGAACTGGCTGAAGCCAAAGGTGCTGATATAGTACTGGCTACAGATCCTGATGCGGACCGTGTAGGTGTGGCTGTGCGGGATGACCACGGGAAGATGGTGCTGCTGACCGGCAATCAGACTGCATCCATCCTTACATATTATATTCTTACCAGATGGAAGGAGCTTGGGAAACTCAACAATGATGTCTATTGCGTCAAGACCATTGTGACAACGGAATTGATGAAGGCCATAGCAGACCGTTTCGGAGTCCGGATGTATGATGTCCTTACCGGTTTCAAGTACATTGCCCAGGTTGTCCGTGAGAATGAGGGCCACAGTACGTTTATCTGCGGAGGAGAGGAAAGCTATGGTTTCAACGTTGGGGAGTTCGTCCGCGACAAAGATGCCGTGATTACCTGTTCTTTCGTAGCCGAGTGCGCTGCTTGGGCTGCTGATAATGGCCTTACTCTCTATGGACTCCTGCAGAGGATATACTCTGAGTTCGGCGTGTACTGCGAGAAATTGGTATCGCTTACGAAGAAGGGAATCGACGGGACTCAGCAGATTGCCGCCATGATGAAGAACTACAGGGAAAATCCGCCTTCCCGTCTTGGTGACTCGCCTGTTGTGAAGGTGATTGACTATGCCGAGCCTGAAAGGACAGGGCTGCCTAAGTCGAATGTGCTAAGATTCTTTTCCGAGGACGGTTCGGTGGTGACAGTACGCCCGTCAGGCACGGAGCCGAAGATCAAGTTCTATTTCGGAGCCAAAGGGGACAATGCTGCCAGGACAGTTGAAACATTAGTGAGACAGTTTTCTGAATAAGGCGGCGATGGCATTCCACAGTATGTAGAATGCGAATATTATGAAGACTATGCCCGTCCAGTGGATCTTCAGAATGAGAAGAACGGCTGCGGCGGGTATTGTTATGCACAGAAAAGTCAGTCTCTGGGCATTGGCTTTCCACCCGCCGTGCTTGAATTTCATGGAGAACATGGGCAGCTCGCTTACCAGCAGCAGTGATACGGCAATGGAAACTGCCGGAATGACGTAGTTGTTGGCAAGTATCGGATTGGCCAAAGTCTGATAGTGTCCGGCGGCTGCAGCCAGTGATGCTGTGAAAAGAGCGGAGGCGGGTACGGGCAGACCGAGGAAGTTCTCGCTCTGTCTGGTGTCTAAGTTGAATTTGGCCAGTCTCAGGGCTGAGAATGCTGCGAGTATGAGCGGTATGAAGCATACATACCGGTTGATGAGTGAAGGGAATCCGCCAAGGTAGTTGTATAGAATAAGGGAAGGTGCCAGACCGAAACTGACGGTGTCGGACAGGGAGTCCAGCTCCTTCCCTATATCTGAGTATGCGTGCAGGACTCTGGCGGCCAGTCCGTCCATAAAGTCAAACAAGGCCGCGAGTATGACAAAACAAAGCGCTTTGTCGAAATTGTCCTGAAACGCGTATATCACCGCGACAGCCCCGGATATTAGGTTGAGGCAGGTGATGGTGTTCGGTATGTGCTTGACTAAGCCCATGTCGGTATTTCTCAGAATCCAAGTTTTTTCCTTATGTCTTTCGGAACGGAATTCTTGTTCACAAGAATACTGACGGTCTTGGCACGGACATACTTTTCTGACATGTAGTGATAGCCGCCGTATGCATTGGAGTCACCCCAGGAGTTTTTGGTAATGTAGTACTTGTTTCCGGCCTGGTCTGTGGCAATACCTGTAATGTGTTCCAGATGGTCATCGGTGGTGGTGAAGGATTCGAAGCCCTCCTGGCGCATGGCCTGGTCGACAAAGTCCACTTCGCGTATCAAGGAGTCGGATGATGCAATCTCGTTGTATCCGATCCTGGAGTCTGCTGGTATGATCGCCACGGCTGTAGGATAGAACACGTAGCCGTTCTCGCTTACGTCTCCGTCCCAGCAGACAGTGTATCCGTTGTTGAGGGCGTGGTCTATCACTTCCATGAATTCGTCGAGCGGCAGGTTGTAGAGGGTCTCATGGTCCCAGTTGTCGGGGATTTCGAGAGGGACTCTTTCATAGAACGGATGGTGCGAGAATGAAGTCAGTTCCACGTATTCGTCCGCATCTATGCCCAGCATTTCCTTGAATGACTCAGGGGTGTACTCTTTGCCTTCGTATGTGAACGTTTCCGGCACCTTGCCCATGTATATGTCGAACAGGGCGTCTTGAAGCTCGTAGTATTCAGGAGAGCGGTGCTGCAGTTCCACCGAGGCTTCTGCTATGGCTGTCAGATATGTGCCAAGCTCTACGTGATCGGGCAGGGGGGAGTCATAATTTATTCCAGAGTAGGCTTCCTGTGGGATAATTCCATATTTGTCGATGGCCTTGATGGCCATATGGGCGATGCTGCCTTCTCCGATATTGCCTTTGCCTTTCCTGATGTAGTTGTCCTGAATCCTCTCGTAATAGTTGCATCGCACGGTGTACATCTCGGAAAGGTCGTATTCTCCCTTTCCCATACGAAGAAGTTCGGATTCCAGAAAAGACATTGTCGCGAAACACCAGCATGTGCCGCTCATGTTCTGGTTCTTGACGGAAGTCACGGGGTTGCTGACCTTTACGGTAAACTCATAGGAACTGTCTGCCGCCTGGGCCGGTAAGACCGGCGCAAGCAGCAGGCAGGCTGTTATGACTGTGTATATCCTGATGTTCATGGCAGAAGATTAAATGTCCATTTTGGTTCTGATGTCCTGAGGAATGGCGTTCTTGTTGACCAGAATATTCATGGTCTTGTATCTTACGAAAGCCTCGGATACATACCAGATGCCGTTGTATTTTCCGGCATCGCCCCAGGAGTTCTTGACCATATAGTATTTCTTCCCGTTCTGGTCTTTTGCGATACCGAAGATCTGCATGCCGTGGTCATCCGTGGTCTGGTAGTTGTCGTAGGCTTCCTGACGCATCTCCTGTGTGATTTCAAGTTCAGGGCAAGGGGCCTCGAAAGCTTTTTTGTACAAGTCGTTTCTGGCTGCACCTATCCAGCGTGCCTGATCCGAGCCGGTTTCATTCAGCTCTATTTCAAGAGCGTCGTAGTCGGGTACGATGCCGAGTCCGTCGCGGTTGAAGCCTTTTTCGCTTACGTCGGCTCCCCATGCTACGGTGTATCCGTTCTCGATGGCATTGTCAATGATGGCCACAAGGTCATCCACGGGCACGTTCATGGAAGACTCCCAGAGCCAGTTGTCAGGCACCTCGATCACCATCTCCTCATAGAACGGACGGTGTGTCCATGAAGTCACGTCCACATAGTCGTCCAGATTGATGCCGAGGGATTCCATGTATGTGTGGGGATTGTATTCCTTGCCGTTTACAGTGAATGTGTCAGGGCATTCTCCAAGGTAAGCGTCGAGTATGCCTTTGAAGCCGTTCTTCCATGCAGTAGAGAGCGTACCGTTGGGATTCCTGATGATTACGTCAAGATATGCTTTCAGGACTCCGTCAAGCTCGTTGTGACGGTGGATATCGGAGCCGTAGTTGAGACCGTCCATTTCCCATTCAGGAACGATGCCGTAATGCTTCAGGCCGTAGAGCACGTTTCCGAATGAACTGCCCTGACCGAAATTGAGCACTCCGTGCAGTCTTACGTATTTTTCTCCTTTCTCCTGATAGGAATTGTGTACGATGAACATCTCTGAAAGGTCAAGTGAGTCTGTATAGCCGTTTTTCAGTATCTCGGACTCGAAGAAGGACAGTGCGGAGAAGCACCAGCATGTGCCGGAACTGCTCTGGTTCTTGATTGATGTGATAGGGTTGGCTGTCACTGTCTCGAATTTATATCCTTCCGGCTCGCCGGCTTTGTCTTTCTTGTTCTTGGCGGTTATGGAAGGAGCTATCATGCATCCGATGCATAATGCAGTTACTAAGTGTTTGATTGACATAATAGTGCGGGTGTTGAAATTTTACTTATTGTTTGACATTTAAGGTATGTTCATGAATTTGTGTGTCTGGAGCGATATTCTCCACACCGGATGACGCTTCACGTATTCAATGATTTCAGGCATCAAGATTGCACGGCGTGTCCATTCAGCCTGCAGAAACGGCATGCATCCGTCCTTGGTTTCAGTACGGCATCTCTCGGCCCATTCGAAATCACCCTCTCCGCTTATCACGGCCTTGAGTTCGTCCGCGGCCCTCAGTACCTGGCTCTGCGGCGGGCAGTGCTTTTTGGGAGAGAGACAGATCCAGTCGAAATGTCCGCTGAGCGGACGTGTTCCGGAGGTTTCCAGAAAGATGTTGTAGCCTTTGTCCTTCAATCCTGAGCAGAGGAAATCCAGATTGTGCATCAGCGGCTCTCCGCCGGTGATTATGACATTGGCGGCCGGAGACGAGGTGATGTCGCCTATTATATCTTCCACAGGGGTGAGCGGATGGCTGTCCGGATTCCATGTACTTTTGGAGTCGCACCACGGACAATGTACATCGCAGCCTCCCAGGCGGATGAACCATGCGGCTTTCCCCGTATTGGCACCTTCTCCCTGTATCGAGTAGAAAGACTCGGCTAAAGGAAGGCGCAGGCCGTTGCCTGTGTGTCGGGTGCTGTGTGTGTCGCTCATTATGGGTGTTTCAAATGGATTTAAACGGACAAATGTAATAAAAAACTGTCACAATGTCATAAAATATTGACGGCATGCTTTTTGAGTTTTTATATCATAAAGGAGAAAAGTTATGAATAATATGAATTATCCGCAGAACAATAACAACAAGGAGTTCCTGGAAAGGTATGCGGTCAATCTGAACCAGCGTGCCCGAGAAGGGAAGCTCGACCCCGTCATCGGCAGGGACGAGGAGATACGTAGGGTGCTCCAGATACTGAGCCGAAGGACGAAGAACAATCCTATCCTGGTCGGTGAGCCGGGTGTCGGAAAGACTGCTATTTCGGAAGGCATTGCCGAGAGAATAGTCAGTCAGGACGTGCCTGAAAACCTGAAGACCAAGGAAATCTATTCGCTGGACATGGGCGCCCTCGTGGCCGGTGCTAAATATCAGGGCGAGTTCGAGGAAAGGCTGAAAGGCGTTGTCAATGCCGTGATAGAGAGTCAGGGCGAGATCATCCTGTTTATCGATGAGATACACACTCTGGTGGGAGCCGGCCGCTCATCCGGTGCGATGGACGCTGCCAATATCCTGAAGCCGGCCCTGGCCCGTGGAGAGCTTAGGGCCATAGGTTCTACGACTATCGAGGAGTACCGCAAGTATTTTGAGGAGGACAAGGCTCTGGAGCGTCGTTTCCAGATGGTAATGGTGGACGAGCCTACTCCCGCGGAGTCTATTTCCATCCTGCGTGGACTGAAGGAAAAATACGAGAACCACCACAAGGTGCATATCGACGATGACGCCATCATTGCAGCGGTGGAGCTGTCGCACAGATACATCACGAACCGTTTTCTCCCTGACAAGGCCATTGACCTCATAGACGAGGCCGCGTCGAAACTGCGTCTGGAGATGAATTCGGTGCCGGACCCGATTGACGAGCTCAACCGTAAGATCCGCCAGCTGGAGATCGAGCGTGAGGCCATCAAGCGTGAGGGCCGTTCTCCCAAGCTGGAGGAGATCCAGACATCCATAAAAGAGGCAAAGGAACAATTGGAAAATCTGAACCGCAAATGGAAGGTGGAAAAGGACCTGCTGGCCCGTATCTCCCAGAAGCGCGCGGACATCGAGCAGTATAGGTATCAGGCTGATGAGGCGGAACGCAGCGGTGACTATGGCCGTGTGGCCGAGCTGCGGTACGGCAAGATAGCCTCGGCCCAGAAGGAGATAGACGAGCTGACGGCGCAGAAGGCGGCCAATCCGGACCCGCTTATCAACGAGTCGGTGGAGCCGGAGGACATAGCCGAGATAGTCTCCAAATGGACCGGCATACCGGTGACCCGTATGCTCGAGAGCGAGAAGACCAAGCTGCTGCACATGGAGGACATGCTGCACAAGAGAGTGGTGGGTCAGGATGAGGCCGTACGTGCTGTGGCCGATGCTGTGCGCAGAAGCCGTGCCGGACTGCAGAACGAGAAGAGGCCCATAGGCTCGTTCATGTTCCTCGGTACCACCGGTGTAGGTAAGACAGAGCTGGCCAAGGCCCTTGCCGAGGCCCTGTTCAATGACGAGAACATGATGACCCGTATCGACATGAGCGAGTATCAGGAAAGGCACAGTGTCTCCCGTCTGGTCGGAGCTCCTCCGGGATACGTCGGATACGATGAGGGAGGCCAGCTGACAGAGGCAGTGCGCCGCAAGCCCTATTCGGTGATCCTGCTGGATGAGATTGAAAAGGCGCATCCTGACGTGTTCAATATCCTGCTGCAGGTGCTGGACGACGGCCGTCTGACCGACAACAAGGGCCGTACGGTGGACTTCAAGAACACAATCCTTATCATGACATCCAATGTCGGAGCGGAAGTCATACAGGAATATATGCAGAGACTGGAGCATATTGACGACAAGGCCGGACGGACAGAAGTCCTGGAGGAATGCCGCCGTACTGTCATCGATATACTCAAGAAGACCATGCGCCCGGAGTTCATCAACCGTATTGACGAGATCATCATGTTCGAGCCTCTGAGCCGTAAGGACATACTCGGTATCCTGAACCTTCAGCTCAGTGCGTTGAGGAAGAAGATGGAGGAGCACGGCATATCGATAGAGTTCAGTCAGAAGTTCATCGACTATATGTCCGAGAAAGGTTATGACCCGGCCTACGGTGCCCGTCCGATCAAGCGTATCCTTCAGCGCGAGCTGGTCAACATGCTGGCCAAGGATCTCATCGAGGGTTCTGTCTCCAAGGACAAGCCTGTACTGGTGGATATTTCCGGAGACCAGATTGTCATCACCTCGAAGTAATGCAGGAATTAGCCGGATTAAAGGGTTGGAGTCCCATCGTCGGATTCCAGCCCTTTTTCAATATATCTCCTGCAAGTCTTTTTAGTTCCGGATTATGTGAAAATTCTATCTTTTTTCTTCTTTGATGAGATGCACTCAATGGATTTGGGTTAAAAAGTTCCTGTCCGGGAAGCGGCGGCACTGAGTGTCCGTTCCTCAGAATGGCGTGTTCGGGGAACAGAAACGGTAAACTGAGTAACACCTGTGAAGTGCAATGTTGTGATTTACAATGCTTTATGAGTGCAACCCGTGTCTCATGTTGACTTCAGATACGTCGATAAGAACAGGCGATTTTTATAAATTATTGATTATCATTGAATTGTGAGTGACGGTCTGCTGCTGTACCAACAGTTACAATAGCAGTGACTATTGATCATCCTTTTGGTGTTTCCGGTAGATGGTGATGCCGGTGGAGAGTATCTGCGAGACAAGTGCTTCGTTCCTGAGTGAGTTCAGTATCGAGATGTCGAACTGGTACGGAAGAAGCAGGTCATCTATTGCCAAGGACAGTCGGACAAGATTCTCATGAGTGAGATCATCCCCAGTCAGAGTAATATCGACATCGGAAAACGGCTTATATGTGCCCTTTGCTCTTGATCCATAAAGGATTACGGTCTCAATATGTCCATCCGCTGCAAAGAGCTGCTTTAGTCGGTTAATCTCTATGTCTTTGAGTCCGAACGGCATGGTAATCAGAATAATGTAGGTTCAGTATCGTGCTCTTTGCTTAGCAGCAGCGACATCCTCTTTTCAAAGTCCTGAAAGAGCGGGAAGTAAACATTCAATATAGACAGATAGATATTCCCGGATATGTCATCATCGTACAGATGTGATGTCTGATTGCGGTCAATTATTGACTCCATCCAGCGGGAATCCGAGATCAGCCCTATCTCCAGCGCGCGCCTGAAAGCGTCACGGGAACCTTTTATATCGGAATATCCCTGATATTCAGCATAGTCTTTCATGACTTTCCAGGCCAGTTCATGTGTGTATTCAAACCGTTGGATGAGTCCTTCCTTGATAAGGTCGTCCACATCCTCGTCCCATTCCATTTGCCTTTGGACGATGTCCACAGCTTGGGACAGTCGTCCCAAAGCCTTGCGGTAATTATTGAATCTCTGTTCCCAGCGGATATCATCACTCATAATATGAAGTTTTGTAAACCGAGTACAAAAATAGAGAAATCCGGCGATTTCTACTATTTTTGTCATCAAAAGAACTGACTCATGAAGTATCCTGTTTCCACGATGCAGGCGTAGTTATAGAGTCGTGGGATGCTTTGTCCGCATTCCTGTTGTGCTCCATGATGTCGTCTTGATAGAAGAACGCCTCAGAAGAACTGCAGGGGAAGCATCCGCGGGATATTTTTACGGAAAAAGTGAAACGGATTGTTATATTTGCGCGGCAAAAATTTTAAGAGGATGTTTGCGGTTTTCGGATTTCTTGCAGGTGGTTTGATTGCCGGATGGTTTCTCAGGCGCAGAAGGTTCGCATGGACGGGCAGGTTGTCGGTCTTTCTTATATGGCTGTTGCTTTTTCTTCTCGGTCTGGAGGCCGGAGGCAACAGAATGGTGATGCAGAGTCTGCCGTCACTTGGGCTGGAGGCTTTGGGCGTGGCCGTGGCATGCGCTGCGGGAAGCTGTGTTATGGCCTTGCTGTTGTGGACCTTTGTCAGGAAACGCGGTGCTTCGGATGATCGGAAAGGAATGTACGGAGAATCCGGCTCCGGAAAATCTACGGCCGGGAACGAGGGCGGCACCGGGTTGAGGGCTGTGGCAGACAGTATCGTGATCGTGGCATTCTTTGCAGCCGGGATTCTGTGCGGGCTGTATGGACTGCTTCCGTTTGATGTCACCGAAACCGGTATAGCCGTGTACGCCCTGTATGCCCTGATATTCGTTGTGGGCTTCAGTATCGGTAACAGTCCGGATGTCATAGGCAGTTTCCGCAGACTCAGTCCGGGACTTGCCTTGCTGCCGTTGTGTACTGTCATCGGGACTCTGGCCGCTTCCGCTCTGATGGGACTGCTGCTTCCGCACCGCAGTGTCCAGGAGACTATGGCAGTCGGTTCCGGATTTGCCTACTATTCGCTTTCCAGTATCATCATAACGGAGTATAAAGGAGCCGAACTGGGCACTGTCGCGCTCGTTGCCAATATTGTCCGCGAGTTCATTACCCTTCTGGCTGCCCCTCTGCTGGCACGATGGTTCGGTCCATTGGCTCCCATAGCCGCCGGAGGAGCCACTACTGCGGATGTCACCCTGCCGATAATAACCAATACTTGTGGAGAACGGTATGCCGTTCTGTCCATATATCATGGGTTCGTAGTGGATTTTTCCGTCCCTTTTCTGGTGACATTTTTCTGCATTCTGTGATTTCTGAATAAAAAATTACTAACTTTGAACGATTTTTGAAGGATATGCGTATGGAAAATCTGGAATATAAGATTGCAAAGGGACTGCTGGATATCGAGGCAGTCAGACTCAGTCCCGAGAAGCCTTTCCTCTGGGCATCCGGACTTCACTCACCTATTTATTGCGACAACCGCAAGGCTTTGTCCTATCCTGAATTCCGCAGGACTATCTGCGAGTCTATGATTGAGGTTGTCAGGGCTGAGTTCAAGAAGGTGGACGTGATAGCAGGTGTGGCTACAGGGGCTATTGCCTACGGTGCCATTGTTGCGGAGATGATGGGCAAGCCGTTTGTGTACATCCGTTCCAAGGCCAAGGACCACGGCATGGGCAATCAGGTGGAGGGCGTGCTTCACGGAGGCGAGAGCGTTGTTGTCATAGAGGATCTGGTCTCCACAGGTAAGAGCAGCCTGTCGGCGGTGAGCGCTCTTCTTAAATGCAATGTGCATGTCGCCGGTATGGTCGCTATTTTCTCATATAATTTCGACAAGGCAAGAAAGGCGTTCGAGACGGCAGATGTGGAACTGTATACTTTGTCAAATTATGACACACTCATAGATGTCGCTGTGGATACCGGCTATGTGAGGGAGGAGGATGCCAGGATGCTGAAGGAATGGAGATACGATCCTGATAAATGGAGCAAGGAACATGAGTAATACAAGTGTTAAAGGTAAGGAGGTAATACTGAAAAAGCCTCCTATGGTCATTTTCGGCATGTTCTCTGACCTGAGTATGCTGGTAGCCGGCCTTCCGGACGAATATAAGGCCAAAGTTCAGGCTGACAAGGACAGCATACGTATCGAATACAAAGGTATAAGCATGGGAATCAAGGTTGAGAGGCGGGAACCGTTCTCCCTTGTAGTCCTGAAAGATGACGGGCAGTCATTCATATCTTTCACCATGTCGTTTTTCATGGATCCAGTAGGGCTTGATTCGTCTCTGTTCCATATAGAGCTGGAGGCCGAGCTCAATTTTATGATGAAGATGATGGTTGGCAACAAGTTGCAGGAGATGGTGGATTCAATTACGGACCAGATAGAAAATGCTGTCAACAGTGCGGCCGCCGGTCAGCCCGTGGATTTTTCCGACATCAAGCCGCCGGTCAGTTTCAGCTGACGGCTGCGGATTTTCCCGATGCTGCCGGAACAGTTTATAGAACAGCTTGTACACTCCCTCGGTCCTGAAAGAGCGGGGGAGGTTCTTTATTATATTCAGAATACGGCTCCATCAGTTGCCGTACGGCTCAATCCGTTCAAGATGCCTTCTGCAGACATGAGTGCTGATCAGGCTGTCTGTGGCACTTTGTCCTGGCTTCCGGTTGACAGAGCGCGCAGGACATTCTCGCAATGGGGCAGTTTCCTGGAGACCCGTCCCGAATTCTATCTGGATCCGCTCTTTCATGCCGGCGCATATTACGTCCAGGAGGCTTCTTCCATGTATCTCGAGAGGATTTTCCCGATTATGAGGCAGATGAGGGAAGACCGTCCTGCCGGAGCATTTGCCGTGCTGGACTTGTGTGCTGCTCCTGGCGGCAAGACCACGCATCTGCTGTCCATGCTGCGGGATATTCCCACTTCGTTTCTGGTGAGCAACGAAGTCATCCGTTCCCGGGCATCCGTGCTGTGTGAGAACGTCTCCAAGTGGGGGGCCGCCAATGTCATTGTCACCAACAATGATCCGGCGGATTTTGCAGATATTCCGGGATGTTTCGATGTGATTGTGGCCGATGTGCCGTGCTCCGGGGAAGGGATGTTCCGCAAGGACCCGGAGTCGGTGGCCCAGTGGTCTGTGGATAATGTCCGGCTCTGTGCGGCCCGTCAGCGCCGGATTCTGTCGGACGTGCTTCCGGCTTTGCGTCCGGGAGGGCTGCTGGTTTATTCCACTTGTACCTTCAATCACTTTGAGGATGAGGACAATGTCGCATGGCTGGCGTCTGAGTACGGCTTCGAGATTCTGGAACAGCGGCATTTCTATCCTGGAGATATCGGGGCGGGGGAGGGCTTTTTCTTTTCGGCCCTGCGCTTGCCTGGTGCAGCGGCAGATAGTCCGGCCTGTACTCAAGGAAACCGTAACCGTAAAAAAGGGAACAAGAGGGATGGCAGATTCCTTTATAGGACTGCTGAAAGTCCTGGCTGGGTAAAGGAAGGTTTTCGTGTCTTCCAGAAAGGCAATATGCTGAAGGCCTTTCCGGATGAAGTGTGTGCCGTAATGCAGGCATTCGAGACTTCTTCGGGTCTGAGCATAATGATGTCCGGAACGGCAGTGGCTGAGGTCAAGGCTGGGGCATGTCAGGTGATCCAGCCTCAATACTCGTTGATCCAGAGTGAGGTTTACAGACGAAACAGTCTTCCGGAAGTGAATGTGGGGCTTGATATGGCCTTGTCCTGTATTCGTCGCGATCCTGTCGTCCTGCACGGTGCGCCTTCCGGCTATGTCGTCCTTACGTTTTCCCCTGCAGCCGTCCCTTTCTGTATAGTCAAGAATCTCGGCAACCGCTGCAACAGCCTTCTCCCTCATTCTGTAGCTCTTCGGAAAAGGTAGGTCAGTGTGGATGCGGCAGCCATATTTTCCTGAAAATCTTTGAATATCGTAGATAATATGTTATATTCGCATATATTAATTAAAAGTAAGGACTATGAAAAAAGGGTTTGTTTTTGCAATAATGGCATTGTTGCCGGTATACATGTCGGTGGTTGCGTCATGCAGTAATGATGAGAAGAGGTTCCAGCCGGAACTGAAAGCGGGCACGGAAGGAGATGTCCATGTGGCTTATGACGGAGGATGGTGTGAGTTCAAGTATTCTGTCATCAATCCGTCGGACCAGTATGCGGTATCGGTATCCGTACCCGATACTGTGGACTGGATAACGAATGTGGATACGGAGCACGAAGGTGTTGTTGCGTTCTATGTGTCTCCCAATATGCTTGGGGCGGAGCGGACAGCGGAACTTCTGCTGGCTTATGGTCCGTCTACCTTGACTTTCAATGTAGTGCAGGACGGTGCTGAGGGAGAGACTTCGGATCAGTTTTCGTTTGTCATCGACAATCTGACCTCGTCTTCGGTTTCCTATACGGTCATTCCGGTCGATTCCGACAGGACATATCTGAGCCTTGTCATAGGAAAAGGCTATATGGACGGTTTTGAATCCAACGATGAGTTCTTCAAGTATATTATGGATTATCTGAGCACTACGGCATCTTCCTTAGGTATGAATCTGGACAGTTTCCTTGAGAAAGAGGTGCTTTATAAGGGCGAGTCCTCGGATTTCGTGTTCTATGACCTGGAGGCAGAGACCGAATACTACATGTTCGCATACGGAATGACTGTAATGGGTGAGACCACTACCGGGATCAGCCGTAAGGCGTTCAAGACACAGACAAAGGCTCAGAGTGACTGTGTCGTGGAGCTGAGTACGGACGTGTCGGGCAATAAAGTCACGGTCAAGGCCAGTCCTTCGGATCCTGAGCAGGCGTATTACATTAACTTGATGGAAGCCGATGATTTCCTGAAATTCTATGGCGGGGAGTGGCCTGGCGCTGCGGAGATGTTCATGTCGGATGAGATATTCCTGATGAGAATGCGGGACGGTATGACGGATGAGCAGATATTCGAGGAATTGGCCAACTTCGGGGAAAAGGAGGTAGAATTCGCGGAACTGAATGCGGAAAAGGATTACTATGCGTTCGCATGTGCGATAGGAGAAGATTGCAGTGTGATAGGAGAGGTTACAGTGAAAGATTTCACTACCGGTTCTATCGAGCAGTCAGACAATATTATAGAGTTTGAGGTGGATAAGCTGGGAGTGAACTATGCGGAAGTGTCCGTTTATCCGTCCAATCTGGATCCTTTTGTTCCACTTATTGAGAAGGCGGTCATATTCAAGGGAATGGAGGATGACGCAATTATCAGGTCAGTACTTGAGGAGTACGGTGACAATCTTTCATACCTTGTAAAGACAGGTGCCGGAGTGATGTACAGAAGCGATCTTGAGCCGGAAACAGAGTATATGGTCTATGCTTTCGGTTACGATTACGGTGTGCCTACAACACAGCTGTTCACGCATACGTTCACCACACTGAATGAGGTGGATCCGTCGTCACTTGTATTTGACTTTGAAATAAAGGATGTGACACAGCGCGGTGCTACTGTGACCGTATATCCCGAGCCTGAAAACGCAAGGTATTACTGGAATCTTGTGGAGGCGGGCAATTCTCAGGAAGATGTGATCGGAATCATAAATGCCGAGTACGAGTACTATCTTGGACTTGGATATGTCAGGGACATGGTGGACTACATGTCCAAGTTGACGACTACCGGAGAATCCTCCTCGACATTCAAGACGCTTGACTCCGACACAGAGTACAAGCCGTTCGCAGTGGGAGTCTATGCTGAAACAGGCGAACTGGCTACGGAAATTTACTTCGGGGATATTTTCCGTACGGAGATACTTGTCCCTGCCGATGTGCATATCGACCTCAATGTGGACGAATATTATGACGGAGACGAGGTCGCTGAGAAGTATCCCGCCTTGGGTGATGCCGCCGGCTATGCAGTGGTTCCTGTAAGCACGGAAGTAAGTGACGGTACAGCCAATTACTACTATCATATTTTTGAAGGAGACTGCTCTGATACAGATTATCTCTCAGATGAGAGGATAATAGACGAACTTTATCCAAGAGGAGTCAAGAATGAGCCGGAATATGTTTTCTATGCTCCATGGAATACTGTCATTACTCTTATGGGTGTGGCTGAGGATGCTGAAGGCAACTTCGGTCCTGTCACGAGGATAGTGCTGAATTTCTCAAAGGGCGGTGTGTCTCCTGTGGACGGCTTCAATCCTTATGGCGTGACGACAACTGCGTCCCGTACCGTTACTGAAGTGCCGGAGGTAAGTGAGACCGTCAGGAGAATCCAGCCTTCCGGCAGCATTGATTGAATTTCCGTACCGCAAGATTGATGAAGTCCCCCGAAAGCTGTGATCCGGCTTTCGGGGGACTTCATTTTTTGTCGCTTATGGGTAGGTTATTTGTCTAACCTTGTTATGGTAGTCCGATTATACTCAGAGGACCGGAATAGCTGCATTTTACACTGAAGCCGTTGTCTGTGGTGAAATCGCAGATAATGGTGTAGTTGTCCGTAGTACCGGATATCTGCATGGTTCCGCCGTTGATTATTCCATAAGTTATGTCATCGAGGTTCTCTGCATGTTCTACGTACGTTCCTTCATAATATACGGCACCTGAATAGTCGGAAATCTGGCCTGGATACAAAGTGTACTCGGCAGTTCCTCCGACATTATATGTCTGCCCGGTGGCAAGTGCGCCGCTGAAATCGGCCGGCATGTACAGGTCTATGTACAGAATGCTGCCTGGAGGAGTCATTGAGCCGTCTTCACCTATGAGCAGGTCTGTCATCTGCAGACTGACGTTCATGACACCGTCATTGTCTGAAATATAGGAGGCAGTGGCAGCTGTTGCTGTGATGTCGAGGTTGACAGACAGCTTGTTGTCATCATCATCTCCACCTGAGTAATAGTTGTCGTAGACGGCCTCGCCGGAGTATGTGAAATGATGGGTCATTCCTTCCTCGTCAGTGAGGACGGCATCCATTACGATATTGCTGCCATCATATTCGATGGTGAGAGTGCCTTCATCGAAGTAGATGTTGGAAGTGTATTCTCCGTCGGGGCTCATGACGGAAGCTTTCGAATAATCGTAGGAGAAAGTCATGTCCGCAGTACTTTTGGGCTCGCTAAGCGTGTACGTTCCTGCAGGAGGCAGTGGAGCGTTTTCATTGTCCGGTGCATTTGCGGCATAGATCTCCATCAGGTAGTAGGTGCTTTCAGACTGGGGCAGACCCTCTATCAGCGGCATGTCGGAGATATATGTGGAGTAGCGGTGTTCTCCGTTGTTGCCTGAAGGCCCGTAGTAGTAACCTGTGAAGTCAGTAAGATCGAAGTTGTAATCGTACTCAGGTTCGGGTGCCGGCGGGTCTTCTTTTATGGCGGCCTGGCTTACACTTATCTCTGCGGATACGGATTGGCCGTCACCGTATGTATACGCGAGCAGGATCTTTCCCTCCCTGGTTTCTCCTGTGCTGTTGCTATCCGCTGTAAAAGTGGTCGTAGTGCTGTCTATGCCGACGAAGTCATGCATCCATTCATCGGGCGAAGTGGCAGTCAGCTCGCCGTCCGATGTCGGGTTCAGGATCTCGTATGCTATTTCTACCTGGCCTCCTTGCTCGGGAACGGAAAGAGTGGCGGTGGTCTTGATTTCAGGAGGGTCCGGATTGTAGGTCGGCCCGTCGTTGTTGTCGCAGCCCGTTGAAAGTATCAGTGCTGCGGCTGTCATGAATAGAATCTTTTTCATACTGTATAAGGTTTGATGTTGTTGAATTATGTGGTATAGTTTTCTCAAAATTACTGAGATTTTCTGTACGGACAACGAATGAGACAGAAAGTTTCAAATTTTTTCAATGGCTTTGGAGATTCTTCTTAGGGACTCTTCCTTTCCAAGAATGTAAAGCAGGTCGATTGCTCCTCCCGGGGTTACAAGCAGTCCTGACAGGGCGATCCTTATGGGCCATGTGAACGGCCCTATCTTGAGGCCGGCTTCGGAAGCCATGCCTGTGACGGTATCAAGAAGGACTTCTTCAGACCAGTCATCAACTGTAGAAAGGGTATCGGCTGCCTTTTTCAATATCGCAGCTGATGTCTCGAGAGTGGACTTGTTCTTCTTGTTTATGAACAGTTCCGTGCTGTAGTCGGGCAGTTCGTGCAGGAAAGCGGTCTTTTCCGGTATCTCGGACATCTTTCCTATTCTGGACTGCAGCAATGACGCGGTCTTTTCCCATTTGGATTCGAGCGCAGTGCCTTCCATACCGGAGAAAGGCAGGGCCAGCGTGCGGAATACTGCCGGGTCCATCATGCTGATATGCTTGCCGTTGACCCAATCCAGCTTCTGGTAGTCGAATACGGCGGGACTTTTGTGTATTCCGCTTACCGAGAATTGGGCGATAAGCTCGTCCATAGTGAATATTTCCTGTTCGGATTTCGGGGACCATCCAAGCATGGCTATGTAGTTGATGATGCCTTCCGGTATGTATCCCTGCTCGAGGAGTGCCTGGAAACTGACGGCTCCGTGTCTCTTTGAGAGTTTGCTTATGGTTCCGTCCGGGTTCTTGCCGTTGATCAGGGGCAGATGGATATATTCGGGGGCCTCCCAGCCGAATGCCTTGTACAGCAGCAGGTATTTCGGATTGGACGACAGGTATTCCGATCCCCTGATAATGTGGGTGATGTGCATGAGGTGGTCGTCCACTACGTTGGCGAAGTTGTAGGTGGGCATGCCGTCGCTCTTGAGCAGCACCTGATCGTCAAGGGTCGAGTTCTCGACTGTTATCTCTCCGTACACCATGTCGTTCCAGAATGTCGTGCCGTCCAGTGGGATGCGCTGGCGGATGACATATGGCTTGCCCGCATCCAAGGCAGCCTGCACCTCTTCCTTGCTTAGGTTGCGGCAGTGACGGTCATATCCTTCGACAGATGACTCAGTGTCCTTGTCATCTTTCTGGCAGAAGCAGTAATATGCCTCTCCTTTTGCGACGAGCTCTTCGGCATACTGTCTGTACATGCCTTTTCTCTCGCTCTGTGTGTACGGACCGTAGGGTCCTCCGATGTCCGGTCCTTCGTCGTGGATCAGGCCGGCTGTCCTTAGTGTACTGTATATCACATCTGTAGCACCCTCCACATAGCGTCCTTGATCGGTGTCCTCAATGCGGAGGATGAATTTGCCGTTCATTGATTTTGCAAAAAGGTAGGCGAAGAGCGCCGTGCGCAGGTTGCCTATATGCATGTACCCTGTAGGACTGGGTGCGAACCTTGTTCTTACTGTATCTTCCATAACGTATTCAATATGACGCGGCAATTTATGGAAAAAATACAAAATAGCAAAAACTTTACTTACCTTTGAGACTCCTTTGAGTCCTGATATAAAAGTATGAGCTGTTTTGTCAATCGTTATGCAGTTTTTGCGGTATCCGTCGCTTCTGTGCTGTGCATGGCGGCTGGAGTTTCTGCGGCACAGGACGGTAACAGGGTGTCCCCGCTGTATTTCGGACCAGGCGCCCTACCTGTGCCGGATATGCCTTATGTGTCTGAACGGCTCTATGTGGAACTTGATTATGACCATTTTACCGGATTCTACGGAGATATGACGGAAACAGTCTTTGCTGAGGCCCGTATCCCTCTTTTTTCAGAGAGAGTCAATCTGTGTACCAGCATGAAAAAGTAGACACAGAAAAAATAATTCAGTTAAACATTTTT
>OJNZ01000385.1_pt1 | contig 33736 bp, 37 predicted proteins | sample 1598001 | NCBI WGS metagenome assembly OJNZ01 (sample SAMN01915225, study PRJEB22387) | human gut metagenome | isolation source: stool | host: Homo sapiens | place: USA | reverse complement strand
AACGGTTTTTATGAAGGAGCTGGTGAATGCCGCCGTGGTTGTAGTGGGCGAGCCAGTCACGTAAGGGACGGCTGTCTGGTATTGCCAACATTCTGCAAACATATTTTACGGTATTACCGTCTAAAACCATTTGTACTGCTTTGATTTTGAATTCGTCTGAGTATTTGTTCATGAAAAAACTGCACCTCCAAAAGTCTAACTTTTGGGGTGCAGTTCAATAGCGGGTGGTTTGCTCTGCGGCTAGAAGCCTTTTTACCAGCCGATGCTAAAGCATCACCGCAAAAGCTCCCCAACTGCACATCATTTACCAGCAGCCCCTTTCTATGGGCTCTTTATTTTTTTATTTACTTTTCAAATGGATCTACTAATTCTTTTAATACCAACTGGTCACTAAGTCTATCTTCCTGCAATTGTTCCGCTATATACTTTTTTATTGCTTTCTCATTTCTTCCTACCGTATCTACATAATACCCCTTGCACCAAATTCTTCTGTTTCCATATTTATATTTCAGATTTCCGTGTCTCTCAAATATTTCTAACGAACTTTTACCTTTCAAATACCCCACAAAATCTGATACGGAGTATTTGGGCGGTATACTAACCAACATATGAATATGATCCGGACATGCACTTGCTTCTATTATTTCCACTCCTTTCCTGTCACACAATTTCCTTAAAATTTTTCCTATATCTTCTTTGATTTTACCGTAGATAACCATTCTCCTATATTTTGGTGCAAATACTATATGAAAGTTGCATCTCCATGTGGTATGTGATAATGTATTAATGTCAGACATGACAAAACCTCCTTTGATTTTTATACAGCTGGGGAGCTGTATATATTGTATCAAAGGAGGTTTCCTCATAGCTATAAGCTTTCCTGAACCACACGCATAGCGTGTGGTTTTCGTTTAACCAAAAAAACTTCCGCAGGCATTACCTGCGGAAGCCGTTATTTTTACAGTTTATTTAACAACCAGAACCGGAACTTTAGCGTTGCGCACAACATAGCCGTATACGCTTTCCCTGATTTTTGACATACCCTGCGTTTTTCAGCCTTAATCAATCCCCAGCCAGTTTTTAATTTTGGCGTCTGTTAAATCTTTGGTGGCGTCAAAACATTCTTTAACATCTGCCCCGTGGCAGATGGAACGGATATCGCGCGTGCTGTTTTTAGGGCCGCTGCCGCCGTGCGTGCAGAATGGATAAACCGTTTTTCCTGTAAAATCATAGCTTTCCATAAAAGTTTTAATCAGCTGCGGGCAGGTAAACCACCAGATTGGAAAACCTACAAGCACAACATTATAATCTTTAAAGCCCTGCACCTTATCATTAAGCGCCGGTTTTTCGTTTTTAAGCTGTTCCCATTTGGCAACGGCAACCGTGGCAACATAACTTGCCGGGTACTCTTTAGCGGGAACTATTTCGTGCAGCGCACCGCCTGCTGCTTTGGCAATTTTCTGCGCTGCGGCTTTGGTATGCCCTGTTTTGGAATAATATGCCACTAAAATTTTATCAGCCATTTTTCTCTCCTCCGTCCGTAAAAACATCTGCCTTCAGGCAGTTTATGCTTCATAATAATAGCTGCGCTTTGCGGTAAGCAGCACCAAAATAAACATTACGCCCGTAAAAACAGCGTAGCCTGCGGTAAGTTCCAGCAGCGAAAAATACTGGGCAATGCGGCTTACCAGAAGGTTTGGCAGCGCCGCGCCGCCGTAGGCAACAACGTAAATTAAAGATAATACGCCAGCCCTTTCCTGCAGGCTTGTGCCTTCCACAATTCCGGCCATGCTGACGGTAAAAGCAGCGCCGTCCGCAATGCCGGCCATTACGTTAAACGCCAGAAACAGGCTTAGCGAATGGCTGTAAATGGCATATACCACGCCCGCAACGGCTATAAAAAAAGCCAGCATGGAAAAACGCTGCAGCAAAAATTTATCGCGACCGCGCGAAAGCGCCGCACCGAGCGCAACCGGCGCAATGAATGATACAAAGGTAAGCGAAGCTACAAAAGTACTTTGTACGCCCAGTTCCTGTATGCCGATAGCAGCGCTGTATGACTGGTAAAAGCCGCCCACCGCCCAGGTACCGGCAAAGGCACATGCCGCTGCCGGCAAAAGTTTTTTTACGCGCGGCGTAATTTTAAGCTGAGGCACAAGGCTGCGCCACGCTCCGCTCTGCTTTTTGGTAATGGTTTCCGTACTTGCAAAAACAAGCGCGCCGCAGCCAACAAGCAGCACTGCCACAATTACAAACACCATGCCAATCGCATCGCTGAACATATTAAACACGCCGCTGCCCATTGCGCCAAGCGGCAGGCCTATATTCGGCGCACTGCCGATAATAACCGCGGCCAGACCCTTATAGCGCCGAGGTTCGTTATCAATAATAAACGCCGCCACCGTGCTGGAAGCCAGCCCGCAGCTTAGCCCCTGCATAAAGCGCGCCGCCAGCATGCGCCACTCGCCGGTTACATTGCCGAACAAAAAGCAGCCTGCCAACCCAAAGGCCAGCGTTAAATAAATTGCGCGCTTGCGCCCCCAGTAATTGGTAAGGCGCGGCAAAAACAAAAGCGCAATAACCGTACCGGCAAAATATGCCACAGTTGCCAGCGAAAGCACGCCTTTATCAAGCCCAAGCGTTTCGGCATAAGTATGGTAAAACGGTATCGGCGCGCCCCCCGCCATAAAAACCGCCCCCAAAGTAAGCGAGGCGGCAGTAAACCCTAATAATTGCTTTTTTGCTTTCAAACAACAATCATCCTTTTAAATTTTTTATATTATAAACCTTTAAGCCCGCTATAAGTCAAGTTTTGTTTTGCCTTAAAGCCTCCGTGTAGCCGTACAAGCCGCGCTCCAAAAGCTGCGACGCTATGGCAATAACTTTTTGCAGCGGCACCTTTTTTCCGTCCAGCACCCAGCGGCAGTACATTTCGTTATTTGCCGCGCAGAGATAGGTAAAAACAAGGTTCTGTTCTTCCTGCGGCAGATGGCTGTAAGGGTTGAACTGCCCGCAGTATGCTGCAAAGTAATGCCCCACAGCCTGTTAAAATACGGCCGGTAATCCGGATTACAGATAATCCTTTCGGCAAACGCGCCCTGAGCGGCATAATATTCAAAAAAGACCTGCGTCAGATTCTTCATATTAAAAGCGCCGCTGCCGTTATCTATTTCCGTATTGCCCATTATTTCAATATAACCATCGGCAAGGCGGCGGATTGCTTCTTCATAAACGTGTTCTATGCAGGTGTAATGCAAATAAAAGGTTTTGCGGTTAATTTTGGCGCGCTCAGTAAGTTCCTTAACGGTAATTTCCTGCGGCTGCATGGTGCAAACCATTTCTTCAAAAGCCCGGTTAATTGCCGCCAGCGTTTTCTGCACTCGCAAATCCTGTTTTTTAGCTTCCATAATTAAACCCCAAATTTTAAAAAGTGCGGCATAAGCCGCAGATAGCTTTAACTGGCAATTGCCCTCAGCTATCTAAGCCCATTATAATACAAATAAGCAAAGAAAAGCAACACGCGTGTATAAAAAGGAGAAACACAGATGAAACTCAGAAAAATTTTACCTGCCCTTGCTTTGGCAGCGGCATTTACCGCCCTGCCGCTTATGGCAAACGCGCAGCAGCCTGCCGAAGACAAACCCATCGTACTTAAAACCATGGGCAGCCTGTTCTTCGGCGGCACGGTGCAAACCCTGCCCAACGGCGAAACCTTCCACGGCGACCACGGCTACGCACAGTTTTACATTCCGCAGAACGCGCGCACTTACCCGCTGATTATGTGGCACGGCATCGGGCAAAGCGGCAGAACCTACGAAAGCACGCCGGACGGACGCGAAGGCTATATGGCAATCCTGCCGCGCAGAGACTGGCCCGTTTATATTATTGACCAGCCGCGCCGCGGGCGTGCAGGCTACACGGCAAGCAAGGTTGACATGACCAATGCCGTACCGACGATAACAAGCGAAAGCGGCGTGTGGGACGCCTTCCGCAACGGCTTGTGGCTGACGCCGGAAATACCGTACTTTTTCCCAGTATCGCAGTTTCCCAAAACGCCCGACGCGGTTGACCAGTTCTTCCGTCAGCAAACGCCCGACACCGGCGCAGAACCGCGCACCAAAGAATACCGCGACACTATGGCAAACACCATGGCTCAGCTCTTAAAGCAAACCGGCCCGGCAGTTTTAATTACCCATTCCAACAGCGGGCAGTACGGATGGGCAACCGCTATGGCTGACCCGGAACACGTTAAAGCAGTTGTAGCTTACGAACCCGGTTCTTCCGCATTCCCGTCAGACGATATGCCTGCCGACCTGCTGCTTTCCGACAGCGATTTTATTAATAAAGTGCAGGCGCCGCAAGAAGTATCGCCGGAAGAATTTGAAAACCTTACCAAAATGCCCATTCTCATCATATACGGTGACAATATCGCCAAAGAAAAGAGCGATAATTTTAATAGCGAAGTTTGGCGTATCTCTAAGCACCGCGCCCAGCAAATGGCTGAACGCATCAATGCCCGCGGCGGTGACGCCAAAGTGCTTTCCCTGCCGGACATTGGCATTAAGGGCAACACCCACGCCGCCTTTGCCGATTTAAACAACCTTGAAATCGCTAAAATTTTAGAGAACTTCCTGCACGAAAAAGGGCTGGACGGCCGCGAAAACCCGCACCAGGGCCCGCAGCCCAAAGGCTTAACGGAATACACCATTCCGCTGGCACAGTAAAAGCACAATTAACGCAAAAAATCCCGGTTTACGCCGGGATTTTTAATTTGCTGCGTGCATATTGATATACACTTCTTTTGACAACATTAAAAAGGCAACTTACAATATAAAAGTAACAACTTATACCTGCGGTTAAAACGCCGATGCTTATTGCCGGCGCTGCCTATATGCTTCATCTGGCATGGGCAACTTATAAAAGCGACGGCGTTATTACCGAAGATCACTCGCGCAGCGGCTTTTATTCCGGCCTTATTTTGCAGTTTATCAACCCTAAAATTTACATTTACTGCATTATGTCCATGCAGGCCTACATTCTGCCGTTTTACACGGGCGAGCCTTTTAAACTAACCTTGTTTGCGCTGCTGCTTGCTTTTATCGGTTTTATATTTACGCTGTGCTGGTCGGCGTTTGGTTCGGCATTCCGCCTTTTGTTCAGCCGCCATACCAAAAGCGTCAACACCATTATGGCGCTGCTTTTGGTTTACTGTGCCGCATCTCTGTTCGGATATTAAAAAATCCCTCCGCCTTAGGGCAGAGGGATAATTTTTTATGCAGTTACTTCATGCATTCTTTAATGGCTTTGGCCATACGTTTAACGCCTTCAACAATTCTGTCTTCGGTCATGTTGGAGTAGTTTACGCGCATGCTGCGGTCGGTTTTGTCATTCGGATAGAACGCATCGCCGATAACGGCAGCAACTTTCATTTCAATGCATTTATGGAATACTTCTTTCGCGCTTACGCCTTCCGGAACGGTTACCCACAGGAACAGGCCGCCTTCAGGATGAGTCCATTCAATGCCTTCGGGGAATTCTTCTTCCATGGTTTTCAGGATGAGGTCGCGGCGTTTTTTGTACAGTGCCTTAATTTCTTCAACGTGTTTGTCAAGGTCGTAGTTTTCAATGTAAGCATCGGCAACGCCCTGGTCGAAGTTTGAAGTATGCAGGTCGGCGCTTTGTTTGATTTTAACAAATTCTTCCAGTACGGAATGTTCTGCAGCAACCCAGCCTAAGCGCAGGCCCGGGCAGAAGATTTTGGAGAAAGTACCGAGGAACATAACAAGGCCTTTGGTATCCATGGATTTAAGGGAAGGAAGAATTTCGCCTTCGTAGCGGAGTTCGCCGTACGGATTGTCTTCCAGTACCGGCAGGTTATATTTGTTGACAACTTCCATAAATTTATGGCGGCGTTCAAGGCTCCAGGTACGGCCGGTCGGGTTCTGGAAATCAGGAATTACATAAATGAATTTGCAGTTCGGGGTAGTGGCAAGAATTTTATCCAGTTCTTCCGGAATCAGGCCGCCGTCATCGGTCGGAACTTCTACAAATTTAGGCTCGTAAGCATTGAAAGCGTTCAACGCGCCGAGATAAGACGGGCTTTCGCACAAAACAACGTCGCCGGGGTCAAGGAACAGTTTGCCTGCAAAATCAAGGCACTGCTGGCTGCCGGTGGTAATAAGAATATCGTCCGGGTCAACTTCGGTATGGTATTTATCTTTCATGCGTTTGGCAATTTTAGCGCGCAGGGTCGGGCGGCCTTCGGTAGTAGCGTATTGCAGCAGCTGACGGCCTTCTTTTTCTACCAGGTCATGGGAAACTTTGGCAATTTCTTCAACCGGGAACAGTTCCGGTGCGGGCAGACCGCCTGCAAAAGAGATAATATCCGGCTGTGCGGTAAGTTTTAAGAGTTCACGGATTTCGGATGCCTGCATCCTTTCCATACGTTTGGCAAATTTCATTTTTCTTTCCCTCCAAATATTTTTTAAAATCAGTACAATGCAATTTATGGTGTACTTTTATAATTATAAATTGTAGCACTTTAGCGTTTTACAGGCAAGTATTTTGTTATTTTTGTAAGGATTTTTGTGTACAAAACGCAATTTTAAATATACATTGTTAAAAAAATTACAGTTTAACGCTTTGCTTAACATGTTTCTTACAAAGAAAATAAAAAGAAAATCGTATAATCCAATCAAAATTGAATTGAGATTATACGGTTTAACTTATTTAAGCTTTTCTTTTAATGAACGTTTATAAAAATCTTCGGCGACATCCCACCCCAAACACTCGGTTAAAGCTACGGCAATGGTTGCATTGGATACGCTTCCGACAAACGGTATTATTTTAGTAAGCTGACCGGCTAATACTTTGCCAAACTGCCCTACCATATAGGATTTAGCCTGCGCCTTTGCCATTTCTGACGTTATAGGAATATCAAAAATTTTTGCAAGCCCTAAAATCATCGTAACCTGCACCGCGCAAATCGGCGTAATATCCGCACCCGGTATTGGCGCAATACCAATTCCGCCTGCCGCTACAGCTGCCGCATGTATTACATAATGGCATTTTTTCTTTTCATCTTCCGGCATCACGCTACTCATAACATCACCCCGTTATCCCAACGATATCAAATATGTAAGCCAGCCTATTAACAACGTAAGTAAAAACATCCATACAAAAAACGATAACGGTAATACTAAAATCATCATTTTAATCACCTCGTTTAAAATCAAAATACTGAACTTTAGAGATTTTTAAGATAACAACCTTGTTTCAAAATTTTGTTTTTGCCTCAAAGCTGCAATATAAATTATTATACCTAGCATTTTTTGTTGTTTTGCCTTAATCATGGATAAAATCCAAAATACCGGTCTAAAAAGACTCATTGGATTAGCAACTATTGTAGCCGCCATTACTACCACCGGGTCAAAAAACAAAGGCTTGTATACTCCTAAACCTAAATATTTATTTACAGCATCAGTTAAGCATTCTTCAACAATGTAAATTATAAATCCGGAAACTTTCCCTACACTGATTAACGATATTAAACCGCCATCATCTAAGTTTGTTTTTATTTGTTCATATTCTTCTTTTGTAATTTTATCATTTTTAAAATAATCAAATACTCCCTCACCTGCCATTTCTTCAATCCGCGTCCAAGCATCAATTCAATTATCCTCAACAACTTTTTTCTTAATATTTTTTAAAGTTGAGACAAAAATTTCTCGTTCTAAATATTCAATATCATTTAAACTCAATGATTCCATTAACGGAATATATTGCACTCCTACTTTTTTAGCAGTATATTTAAGCATCTTATCATAATCCGGTTCATAATCATTTCTAACTGCGTTTACTAAAACATTTCCGTAATTACTGCTAATTTCTTTGTTAAATCTTTTTACAAGCCCTTCATTCGTATAATCTTTAAGATCAATTCTGTCGCCGCATTCGCACAGCGCAAGTAATTTCTGCTATTCTTCTTCCGTTTTAATTTTTCTTAAAACAAGGTCAAGCGCATCGTTTTTACTCATAATGCTCATCCTTTCCTTTGACAACTAAAAATTTATTGCAAAAAATAATCGTCTATGTCAGCCTTGCTCTTTAACGGATTTTCAGCTTTGCACGCAACAGCCAGTTTACTGCTGTATTTAAAATGTAATTGCATATTAACATCTTCGTTAAAAGCAAATTCTATTAACCCGCCTATCTCTGCATATTTCGTCTCTATCAACATAATAAAGTTTTGTGCTTCTGCATTCATTTTTTCAAAATTTGTTTTAATCTTATCTTCAAGTTTTACTAAATCAATTTTATTTTCTACGCCATTTTGATCTTTTAGTAATTTCCAAAATGTATTAGCTGCAACCGTTCCTATAACAGCTCCGAGAACCGGCACTGGTATAAGTATCTGCCCTAATGCCGCACCGGCAGAAGCAACAGCAGCATCGGCACAGATAACCGTTCCGCTTTCTTTAAATTCTTCAAAAGTAAGCTCGCCTGCACAATAATCCCTATATAACGAAGCTACGCCAAAAGCCGCTGAGGTAACTGCACCGGCAACCGGAGCGCTGCAATTAGCATAATTTGTTAAGCCATAAATAGCAAAACCGCTTACCCCTCCTTTCGCCCCGGCTTTGCCGGAAGCAATGCCAATATCCTTCCAATCAGCCATAGTAAAATCAGAAATGTTTTTACCTTCACGCTTTTTCTGCCAGATTTTTGCAGCTAACGTAATACCTCCTGCAACAACGGCACCGGCAGCGGCAGATTTTAACCCTTCCTGTATATTTGGTTTATGACTGTCAATAATCTCTGTTTTTTGTTCTTCAGCTTTATTTTTTATATCGCTTCTGATTTCTTCGTTTTCCGCCCTAATTGCTTTGTTTTCGCTTTTTATAGTATTATCAATTTTCCCGGTCTGTACATCAGCATAATTTGCATGTGCAGGCTTAACAACTTCGGTAAAAGGCTTTCCTGTTTCCTGCTCTATTTCTTTTACTAAATTTAATAATTTTTCATCATAACGTGCGCTGTTGCCGGTACTGCCGCCATTAAGAACCTTTAAAATGTTTTCGTACTGGTCTTTAGGTATGTGATAATACCCATTCTGCCCATTAACAAAATCTGGATGTTTACTAAAATGCTCCAAAACACCATTATTCAGAGTATTGATTTCACCATTATAAAACTTGGACTGCACAGGAATACCATCTATCGTATAATCAACAGGACCGGTGCGCGGTATAACTGAAGTGTCAATAACAGCCCTGTCAGCTAAGCGATGCAAAGCAGCTTTTGCATTCACCATGCCAACTTCTACTTGTTCAGCAATTTCGCCATGTTTAGTAGCAGGACTGCCCAAAATATGCCCCGGATTATCCACAAATTCCTGAACTTTTCCCATTACCTCTAATGCACGGTGCAGACACTTACCCTGTATAGAAAGCTCACCATGTAATTGGTTTGCTGTTGCCTGCAATTGCCCGTTCATTTCAGTAATGCGCGGTTTGCAAATTTCATCTACAATTGCGCCAATGGTTTGTTCTGCTGTATCACGCATTTTCATAATTATCCAACCTTTTTGTTAAGCAACCCTGCTAATGATTTAGCAAAATTTACAAATGCACCTAATCTTAATTTATCATCTTCGCTAAGCAAGCAATAGTCTCTAATATTTTTTGCAAGAAAATCTGCCAATTCATCTTTTAAACGATAATACAAATCTCTTATCTTTCTGCGCAATTGCTTAATTTCAGCACTGTTTTTAGTAATTTCAATAAGCGCGGAATTTATTTCATCTGCTTGTTTCCAAGCTTGTTCTGCTATATTCTTATTTTTACTATTCAAAATAACAGCACTTGTCACAAAAGCACCACCTGCAATAAACCAACCTACCGGTCCAGCCATAGCCAATAATGCATTACCAGCAGCCATGCCGCCACCACCAGCTGCGAGTGCACCTCCGCCCAGCCAGGCTAAAGCTGCATTAGTTGCAGCCGCACCAGAAAGCGACGCTATCGCCGTACCTGTCGAAGCAGTACCAAAAGTAGTAGCAATTGCAATTGCAGCAGTCGGTCCCATTGTTGCAACACCAACACCGGCAGCAGCTGCTGCCGCAGAAATGTTATTCCCAATATCTATCTTTTTTGCTTCAATTTCGAATTTTTGTACTTCCTTATCAAATGTCTGATATTCGTTTTTAATCGCAGCAAGTTCATCAATTAATGTTTTAGGTGTATTCGCCAAATTATTAATAAATTTTTCTATTTCTTTAAGCAGGTCTCGAGATTCTTCTTTTTCTTTAAACAATTCTTCCGTATGATACATTATTAATTCGCGTTCTTCGTTATATTCATAGCACGCTTTTCTTAAATTATCCAAAGCTTCATTTCTTTTATCAGTATTGAACATTTTCTTAACCCCCGTTTCTTATAATTTCCTTGCTTCGTATTTTTGCTGCTGTCTAAATGCACCTATACATACAACCGTAGGAATAGTCTTTTTCCAGTTTGTATCGCCTAAACCAATTAAAAGCCATAATGTTGCTAACGCCCATCCAAAAGGACCAAGCAAAAATGCAAGCGTCTTCCCGATGACCGGTCCGGCAACGGCTACACCAATGCCTAATCCTAAATATCTACTGATTGCAAAAAACAGTTGATTCGCGAGCATATAAACTAAAAATCCTGACATATTACCGGCAGCTAACAAGGCAATCATGCCAATACTTCCCCAGCTTACTTTCATCTGCTCATATTCTTCAGCAGTAATTTTTCCATCTTTATAGGCTTTTTCTATGCCGTCTTGCGTCATACGTTCAATGTTTTGCCAAGCTTCTATACCTTTCTTTTTAATGATACTCTTCTTTACGTTTTCTAAAACTTGTACCATTATCTCTTTTTCAAGGTATTCTACATCCTTTATACTTAGTGATTGCACCTCAGGAATATTTTTTACTTTTAATTTTTTAGCTGTATCTTTCAAAATCACATCATAATCAGGTTCATATTCATCTCTGAAAATATTAGCAAAAGTATTACCATAGTTAGTACGTATTTCTTTATTAAATAAAACTGCAAGATTTTCATAAGTATGAGTTTTATCATAATATTTTATATCGCCTTTGTAAATGTCATAAACTGTTTTTATACATCCATCAATAGAATAATCATCTACATTTATCCTATCTTTACAATCACAAATTTCTGCAAGAGTCTTCCAATCTTCTTTCGATTTTATTTTTCTCAAAACAACATCCAAAGCATCATACTTAGCCATAATATTACCTCCCAAAATAATTACAAATTATAATTTCAAAAAACATAATAAAATTTATCTTAATCTATAAAATACGCCTCCTTAATTGTACTCAACATTATAAACATAACTGCCTTGGCTTCTTAGCCACATTTCAATGCCCTTGCCGAAAACTTCCGCCTTTATTAAATAACCGTTTTCGTCCTGTTTTACAATCACGGCTGTCGGCAGCCTGTCAAGCACTGCTTCTACCGAAGGACCTTTATAATAAAACTTTACCCTGCACAGCGTGCCGCCCTGCATAACTGCACCCGTCTGCGGAACAGGCCTTCTTCAAAACGGTTTTGGTACGGAACATAAAAATGTTCGTTAGTAATTTTAAAATTTTCTATGCGGTCAATACGGTAAATTGTCGGGAAATGGTCGTTTTCAACAGCGTAATGCAATTCTTCCCGCTCATCTTTGGCAATAAACGCCGTCAGATAAAAATAAAATTCCGAAAACATTATCCCTGCCGGTTCTAAAGTACGCTCAACGCATTTTCCGTCCATACGCCTGTAAGTTATATGTATTTTTTGCTGTTTACTTACAGCCTGCGAAAGCTGCCACATATTTTCTAACAGTTTTTTAGCATGGCGCGGCTCTATGTAATAGTATTTTTCGTTGCCGATAAGCTCGTTAATTTGTTTTTGCTGCGCAGGTTGCAGGCAGGAATTTATCAACTTATCCACAAGCGGATATAATTCTGCCTTTGTAAGCGAACGGCTTTCCATCAGAATTTTTAAAACTGCAAAAATTTCACTATCGCTTAAAAGCTGATTACCTGGTTTGTTTAGTTTATAGCCTTTTAAGCTTCTATCATAAACTAAATCCTGTATAGCGCCATCATCAGCACTTTTATTATGAAAAAAGCTGCGCAGTTCCTCAATATCGCGTTGTATTGCCCTAAGCGATACGCCAATAATAAGCTACCGCCTCATTTTTATAAAGCACTTTGCCTTCGTTTAAATGCTCATACATTTTTAAAAGGCGTTTACGGTTCGAAACTTTGCCCTCTGTCATTTTATCTCCATTTTTCTTAATAGCTTTATGTTTCAGTTTTATTATATAAATTTAGATAGACATAATTCGTCCATTTCGTTACTTCTTTGTAATTAAATTATACTAAACCTTTTACCCCCCCGCAAGACATTTAGGTTAGCGTAACCCGTACTTTTACGGGTCTTGTGTAAACTTTATCCCTGCCGGTTTTGTACGTATGCTTTCTATTATTCCATGTAAAATTTTTGGCGTCTTTTCAAAAAAAATAAAAACCGGATTCATAAGAACCCGGCTTAACTGCTGCTGTAAAAATATAATATTTTTAGTTTTCCGCCCGTTTGAGCGGTGCTGAATTTTAACCTGCTTTTTTAACGTTGATAACAACAATTTCGGGGTACGGGCCCATGCGCACCGGCGGCCCCCAGAAGCCGTTGCCGTTGCTTACGATTGCCGCCATGCCGTCAACATAGGTCATGCCGTAGTCAAGCAGGTACATGCTTTGGGTAATATAGCGGAACGGCCATACCTGCCCGGCATGGGTATGCCCGGAAACGCTCAAGTCATAGCCAGCTTTGGCGGCTTCAAACAAGCGCCGCGGCTGATGGTCGATTAAAATGCTGAAATAATCAGCATTGCCTTCTGCCAGGCGTTCCAGCGCTTCTGTACCGCGGTCGCGGCTGTAATCGCGCAGGCCGGTAAGTTTTATGCCCTGCGGCAGCACGGCGCTTTCATTTTCCAGCAACGTAATGCCGTTTGCCCCTAAAATCCTGCGTATTTCCTTCATTTCTCCGTCAAGGTAATCGTGGTTGCCGTAAACGGCATAGGTTCCCAGCGGCGCATCAAATTTCAATGCTTCCAGCGATCCGTTATCCAGCACATAGCTGAGCTTTTCGTCAACAATATCGCCGCCTATCAAAACCAGATCCGGCTTTTGGGCGTTTATGCGCTGCACAACGTCCTGCGCTGCGCCAAGTGCGTTAATATGCCCAAGGTGCAAATCCGTTACCAGCACTATTTTGGTATCGGCTTCAATATTTTTGGAGGCAGCCACCGTTTCCGTACGCACTATGGGGTTCATGGCTTTATAAATACCAATAATAATGGAAGCGCTTATAACAACAAGCCCAATCACGGCCAGCGGAGTGCTGAAGCGGTAATGAATACCGAAAATTTTGGCAGGTATAATTAAAATACCGTTTAAAAGCATCAGCAAAAGGCTGTAAAAACCGAACAGAATCCATACATTGCCAATCCACGCCAGTGCGCGTGCGAGAGGCTCCGGATGAACGATATAGCCGCTGTGGCTAACAAGGTAGCTCGCAGTGCAGCCAACTACGGCAAGCGGCCACAGCCATGACGTAAGCCCCGGAATAAGAGTGCGGTAATAAAACCATACGGCGATGCCCATGGCGGCCAGATACGAATACATAACAATCATAAAAAGGTTCATCGGCATTCTCCTTTATTGTTCGTTTTATATAATATATACTTTGGAGTGCACTTTAAGTCAAGTAAAAAATTTTTGAAAACCGCTTGACTTGAAGTTCACTATAACTGATATATTAATATTAGCCATAAAATTACGCTGTTTTAAAAGGAGTAATGCCTATGAAAAAATATCTTAAATACATTATTGTACTGGCGGTATTTTTGGCAGCAGGCTGCGCCGTATATACCGCACCTGCAACCGGACAGGCCGAAAATTACGCCGACGCGGATAAAATAAGCTTTCTGCGCCAGCTGATTACCGCCGACGCTTCAACAAGCCGCACCATTATGTGGCAGGCTGATGAAAAGCTTGAAAACCCGGCGGCCGAATATAAAAACGCCGCAGGGCAAATAACAGCCGTGCCTGCTTCAGTACAGGAGCTTAACACCGGCAGCGGCATCCTTTATGTTTACACCGCCGCGCTGACAGGGCTTGAACCCGGCAGTGCCTACGAATACCGTGCAGGCTATGAAGGCAGCCGCACCGGCTGGCACAAACTTCCGGCCGCTCAGCCTGACAGTTTTAAAGCGCTGATATTTCCCGATTCGCAGTCATCCGATTACAGCGGCTGGCGCAAGCTGGCACAAATTGCCTACAGCAAAAATGAAGACGCCGCCTTTTTTATCAACATGGGCGATCTTGTTGACAACGGCTACGATTTTTCCCAGTGGCGCGCCTGGTTTAATTCTGTTGCGCCAATGATTGAAAACATTCCGTTTGCGCCGGTAATGGGCAACCACGAAACCTACAATATGGACTGGCAGATTGCCCCGCCGACGCCGTATTTAACGCTCTTTAACCTGCCGGAAAACGGCACCGATGCCAATAAAAACCAGTATTACAGCTTTGACTACGGCGATGTGCATTTTGTTGTGCTGAACACGCAGACCGACGAAATGGCAGACTTTAACCCCGATTTAATGCAGCAGCAGTTGAGCTGGCTGCGCAGCGACCTTGCCGGTACGCAGAGCAAATGGAAAATTGTGCTGATGCACAAAGACATTCTGCGCTATGCCTTTACCGACCGCCCCAACAACTTTGACCCGGCAAGCATTCAGTTTACGCCCTGGGCGCAGCAGCTGATGCCCGTTTTTGAAGAATATAATGTAGACGCCGTGCTTACGGCGCACCTGCATACCTACCGCCGCCGCGTGCCTTTAAAAGCCTTTAAACCCGATAACACCGGCATAACCTATATTTTAACCGGCGTTGCCGGAAGCGTGCGCTACGCCAACCTGTGGCAGAAAAACCCTGCCGATGCAGCACTGGCGCCGCAGCCGGAGGATGCTAATTACTTAACGCTTAATAAAACTCCGGACGCTTTAACCTTTAAAGCATTTTTGCCGGACGGCACCGAATTCGATACCGTAACCATCACCAAAGAGGGGGAATAATTTATGAAGGTTTTACTGCAAGGCGCAGCAATTCTTGCCGTTATTTACACCATTATCAACATCAGCGGGCGCGTAGCCGTATGCAGCGCCTATAAAATCCTGTCCGCTTAAAGCGCGGCTAATTTACACGAGGTGACCAAACATGAACATTGCAGAAGTAAGCAAAAAATTTGGCCTTACGGCCGACACGCTGCGCTATTACGAGCGAATTGGCCTGCTGCCGGCCGTAGCGCGCAACAAAAGCGGCAACCGCGATTACAGCAGCATTGACTGCGAACGCATAGAATTTATTAAATGTATGCGTGAAGCAGGGCTTTCCATTGAAGTGCTGACCCGTTACATGCACCTGTTTTTGGAAGGCGACAGCACCTTAAAAGAGCGCGAAGAACTTTTAATTGCAGAACGCGACAGGCTGGAAAACCGTTTGCAGCATATGCAGGAAACCCTTGGCCGCCTGAACCATAAAATTGAACTTTACGAACAGGGCGCATTCCGCAGCAACAACATGGGCTGCGAGTGCATTTAAAAGAAGTGATTTATTTTGTACAACCCTCAGCTTGAAACATTTATTACCGTTGCCGAAAGCGGCAGCTTTGCCAAAGCCGCCGACAAGCTTTATATTTCGCCTACCGCGGTTATCAAGCAAATCAATATTCTTGAAAGCAATCTTGATATAAAGCTGTTTAACCGCACGCACCGCGGCCTTACCCTTACGGCAGCAGGCAAATCGCTTTACAGCGACGCCAGATACATTATCCGCTATTCTCACGAATCGCTGGAACGCGCCAAAAACGCCATGCAGAAAGAAAACGGCATTATCCGCATCGGCACATCACCCATGACGCCTGCGCAGATTCTGGTGCAGCTGTGGCCCAAAATCCACGCTGTGTGCCCCGAAATACATTTTAAGCTGGTGCCGTTTGACAACACGCCGCAAAACGCACGCGAAATACTGCTGAACCTGGGGCAGAACATTGACATGGTTGCCGGTATTTTCGACGCCACGCTGCTCAATTACCGCCAGTGCGCCGGGCTGGAGCTGTGCCGCGAACCGCTGTGCTGCGCCGCAGGCATTAACCATCCGCTGGCGCAGAAAGACAAGCTCAGCGTAAGCGATTTGTACGGGCAAAACCTGATGCTGATTACGCGCGGGCAGATGGGCGAAGCCGACGCGCTGCGCGACTGGCTGACAGTAAAACACCCGCAGGTAAATATTATTGATTTTGATTTTTACAACACCGAGGTTTTTAACAGCTGCGAAAACGGCAACAATCTTTTAATGGCCGTGCCAACCTGGCGCGACGTGCATCCGCTGCTGAAAATAATTCCGGTGGACTGGGATTTTACCATGCCCTTCGGGCTCCTGCATTCGCCGCAGCCTGCGCCGCACGTGCAGAAATGCATTAATGCCATTACCAGAATTTACAGGGAAAACCGGGCATAACCATAGGGTTTAAGCTCACTGACAAACAGGGACTTCTTATGAAGCCCCTGTTTTTTTATAATATTGATAAAGGAGGGCTGGCAATGCCGCCGCGTTCTGGCAGCGGCAGATAGATAAACAAAAAAGCGATTGATTATGGAGGTTTTATTATGGTTTTAAAAATGCAGCTTAAAACTTGCAGCAATATAGCACAAAGCCCTGATGGGTTATGATGACAAAACTGATTGCCTTCGCCAAAAAATGGACGCTGCTGCTTGCCATCTGGATAGCTTACACCTACCTTTCGCCGGTAATTTCCATCGCGCCCAGCAGCTACATACTTTTCCAGAATATCGTCAACTCGTGGCAGCTGTGGCAAAGAGAAACCGGACGCCTGTAAAAAATAAGGAGAACAGACTATGCAATACAGAACTTTAGGAAAAGACTTAACCGTCAGCGCCGTCGGCCTTGGCTGCATGGGCATGAGCCATGCTTACGGCGCACCCGCAGACAAAAAAGAAATGACGGAACTTTTAGCCCGCGCCGTTGATATGGGCTGCACCTTTTTTGACACCGCAGAACTGTACGGCACGCCGGAAAACCCGCACGACAACGAAGAACTGCTGGGGCCTGCCTTAAAGCCTTACCGCAATAAAATTGTACTTGCCACCAAGTTTGGCATTACCTTCGACTGGAATGACCCCGACGTAAACAAACCGGTTATTCCCGATTCGCGCCCCGAAAGCATCCGCAAAGCCGTTGAAGGTTCGCTGAAACGCCTGCAGACCGACCATATCGACCTTTACTACCAGCACCGCCAGGACCCTTCCGTTCCTGTGGAGGAAGTGGCAGGCGCAATGAGCAGGCTTATCGAAGAAGGCAAAATTACCCACTGGGGCCTTTCCGAAGTAACGGAAGACACCATCCGCCGCGCGCATAAAATCTGCCCGGTAACGGCCATTCAAAACCGCTACTCCATGATGTTCCGCAATTACGAAGCGCTTTTTGGCGTGCTGGAAGAATTAAACATCGGCCTTGTGGCTTTCAGCCCGCTGGCTAACGGCTTTTTAACCGCCAGATACACGGCGGAAAGCAAATTTGACCCCAAAGAAGATTACCGCAGCGCCATGCCGCAGTTTAAAAAAGAGGCCTTTGCGCAGAACGGAAACCTGCTGGCACTGCTTGAAGAAACCGCCAAAGCCAAAAACGCCGCGCCGGGGCAAATTTCACTGGCGTGGATGCTTAATAAAAAGCCTTACATTGTACCCATTCCCGGCACACGCAAATTAAACCGCCTTGCCGAAAACCTCGGCGCCGCAGATATTGTGCTGACCGCCGGAGAAGTTGCCGCCATTGACGAAGCACTGGACAATATGACAATGAGCAATGTATTTGGCGGCACCCGCGTTATAAAACGTTAAAACAGGAGGAAGAACCATGGAATATGCAACTTTAAGCAACGGAATTAAAATGCCCATGCTGGGCTACGGCGTTTACCAGATACCGGAAGCTGATACCGAACGCTGCGTGCTGGATGCCATCAGCTGCGGCTACCGCTCCATTGATACCGCGCAGGCCTACCACAACGAAGAAGGCGTCGGCAATGCGATTGAAAAATCCGGCGTGCCGCGCGAAGAACTTTTTATTACCACCAAAATCTGGATTGCCAATGCCGGTTATGAAAAAGCCAAAGCCTCCATTGCCGAATCGCTGCGTAAACTTAAAACAAGCTACATTGACCTGCTCTTAATTCACCAGCCGTTCAGCGATTATTACGGCACCTGGCGCGCCATGGAAGAAGCCTATAAAAACGGGCAGCTGCGCGCTATCGGCGTTGCCAATTTTTACCCCGACAGGCTGATTGACCTGTGCCAGTTTGCCGAAATTGCGCCGATGGTAAACCAGGTTGAAACCCATGTGTTCCAGCAGCAGCAAACCGCCCACGCCATTATGCAGAAATACGGCGTAACGCACCAGTCGTGGGGTCCGTTTGCCGAAGGGCGCAACGCCTTTTTTACCAACGGCGTTTTAAATGAAGTTGCCGCAAAGTACAATAAATCGGCAGCACAGGTTGCCCTGCGCTTTTTAATTCAGTGCGGCGTGGTTGTTATACCCAAATCCGTACATAAAGACCGCATGGTACAGAACTTTGATATTTTCGATTTTAAACTTTCCGATGACGATATGGCAAAAATCCGTGCGCTCGATACCGGCAGGAGCCTGTTCTTCTCCCATTACGACCCTGCCACGGTTGAATTTCTAACAAACATGGGCAAGCACGCTTAAACGGTAAAGTTTAAGCTGCCATAACTTAAACCGCCATAAAACAGCATAAAAAAACAGCGCCGGAACACACCGCCCGGCACTGCTTCTTTGCAGCCCTTCCGCACCGAAGGGCTGTTTTTTTATAAGGTTTTAACGCCTTTTACTTCGTAGCCTGCGTCAACAACGGCTTTAACAAGCACTTCGTCGCTAACATCAGCGGCAAGCGTAACGGCTGCGTTTTTGTTCTCCAGCGAAACTTCAACGGCTTCCACGCCTTCAATGCCGCTTAAAGCTTTGTTTACATGTGCTACGCAGTGCTGGCACATCATGCCTTCAATATCAAGTACTTTTTTCATGGTATCAACCCTTTCTTTTTTGTTGGTGTTTAATATATCTACTGCCTCAACCCTGCATTCGTGCGCAGCAGCGCCGGGCATATCCGCGCCGGTATCTGCCGCATACGCGGGGTTAAAGAACCTTAACCGCAGGGCATTGGTTACAACAAAAACGGAACTAAAACTCATAGCCAGCGCGCCCAGCATGGGGCTGAGCTTAATGCCGAGCCACGGATAGAACACGCCCGCCGCCACAGGAATACAGATGGCATTGTAAAACAGCGCCCAGAACAGATTCTGCTTAATGTTGCGTATTACCGCGTGCCCAAGCTGAACAGCACCGGCAACATCCAGCAGGTCATTTTTCATCAGCACCAAATCTGCCGATTCAATGGCTATATCAGTACCGGCGCCAATGGCAATGCCCACATCGGCACGCGCCAGTGCAGGTGCATCGTTAATGCCGTCGCCAACCATGGCAACTTTTTTGCCCTGCTGCTGCAAACGGCGTATTTCCGTTTCCTTATCCTGCGGCAAAACTTCTGCCACCACGCGGTCAGCGCCTACCTCTTTCTGTATGGCCTGCGCCGTGCGCGCGTTGTCGCCGGTAAGCATTACTACCTCCAGCCCCATGCGCTTCATTTCTTCTATGGCTGCGCGGCTTGTCGGTTTTACCCTGTCTGCCAGGGCAATAATGCCGAGCAGTATGCCGTCACGGGCAAAAAACAACGGTGTTTTGCCTTCGCCCGCCAGTTTTTCTTCCAGCATTTTTACGTTATCATCATAAAGCCCGGCTTCTTCCAGCATTCTGCGGTTGCCGCCAAAACAGCCCTTGCCTTCCATTACGCCTTTAATGCCGCGCCCGGCCTGCTGTGCAAAACCTGTTACCGGCGCAAGCTGCACGTTTTTTTCTTCCGCATATTTTACAATCGCCTGCGCCAGCGGGTGTTCGGAATATTTTTCCAGTGACGCCGCCGTTTTAACAAGCTGCGCTTCACCGGCGCTGCTGCTGTATAAAACGTCCGTCACTCCGGGCTCACCCTGCGTTATGGTGCCGGTTTTATCCAGCACTATGGTGTTAACCTCGTGCACCGTTTCCAACGCTTCCGCCGATTTAATCAAAACACCGCTGGCCGCACCGCGCCCGGTGCCCACCATAATTGCCGTAGGCGTTGCCAGCCCCAGCGCGCACGGGCAACTGATAACCAGCACCGCAATAGCGTTGGAGAGTGCAAACTCAAAGCTTTCGCCGAGCAAAAGCCATACTGCCGCCGTCACGAGCGCAATGCCGATAACGGCAGGCACAAACACGCCGCTTACCTTGTCCGCCATTTTGGCAATGGGCGGTTTGGAACTTGTAGCGTCATCCACTAGGCGTACAATCTGCGCCAGCGTGGTATCTTCGCCAACCCTGTCGGCACGCATTTTAAAAAAGCCCGATTTTACAACCGTTGCCCCGGTAACCTTGCTGCCGTTTTCCTTTTCTACCGGAATGCTCTCGCCGGTAATTGCCGATTCGTCAACCGCTGCATGCCCTTCGGTTAAAACGCCGTCCACAGGCACGCTCATGCCGCTGCGCACCACAAGAATATCGCCTTTTTCAACTTCTTCAACGGGTATTTCAAGCTCTGCGCCGTCGCGCTCAACAACGGCCGTTTTCGGCGCCAAATCCATCAGCTTGGTAATCGCGTCGCTCGTTCTTCCTTTGGCACGCGCTTCCAGAAACTTGCCGAAGGTAATCAGCGTTAAAATCATACCCGCAGATTCAAAATACAAGTCCATCGAGAACCGGTGTACCAGTGCCAAATTGCCGTGACCAAAGCCGTAAGCAATTTTATAAAGCGCGTACACGCCGTAAACAAGCGAAGCCGACGCGCCAATGGCAATAAGGGAATCCATATTCGGCGAGGCCGCAAAAAGAGTTTTAAACCCGATGCGGAAAAACTTAAAATTAATAAACACTACCGGAATAACCAGCAATAAAAGCGTCAGCGAAAAAATCATCGCGTTTTCCACGCCGAGGAAAATCTCCGGCAGCGGCCAGCCCATCATATGCCCCATGGAGATATACGAAAGCGGCACGGCAAACACCAGTGAAAGTTTCAGGCGTTTTTTCACCGCCTCATACTCCTGCCGCGCAATATCGTTTGCCGAAGCCTGCATTGTTCTGGCAGCTTTGCCCTGCTGCGCAGCTTCTTTAAGCGACGCACCGTATCCGGCTTCTGTAACGGCGCCGATTATTTTCTGCGTATCGAGTGCCGTTTCATCATATTCAACCACCATGCTGTTTTTTAATAAATTAACGGCTATTTTATCCACGCCCGGCAGTCTGCCCACAGCTTTTTCCACACGGGCGCTGCAGGCGGCACAGGTCATGCCGGTAACGTTAAACTGTTCTTTTTTCATAGCGCTGCTCCTTATATAACACTTTATTGACGCTCTTTTTTATTCCTGTTATTATTATATTAATACAATATCTTTTAATCAAGAATGCACTATTTGGTGATATAGTACCCAAAAAGATACTTAGGAGCATAATTATGGAAAAGAACATCAACGTAAACTGCCCCGTTGCCGCCACGCTGCACCTTATCGGCGGCAAATACAAAGCGCTTCTGCTTTGGCATTTATCGGGGCGCGTGCTGCGCTTTAACCAGCTGCGCCAGCTTGTGCCGGAGGCAACACCCAAAATGCTTACGCAGCAGCTGCGTGAACTTGAACAGGACGGCCTCATCAACCGCAAGGTTTACCCCGTTGTGCCGCCTAAAGTGGAATATTCCCTTACAGCACTGGGCGAAAGCCTCTTTCCAATCCTTAAAGCCATGTACGAATGGGGCAGCGGTTTAATGCAGAGCCAGGGCAAATGCCCTTCGTGCAGCATGACGGCGCAGCCCGGAACCTGCCACTGCAAGGATTAAAAATTCAAAACGCAAATTAAAAGCAGGCATTCTGTCCGTTTAAACGGATAGTTTGCCTGCTTGATATTTATATGCTATAATAATTTTCCGAGATAGCCGAGTCGGTTCCTTCCGCAAAGGGAGGTGATGGCATAACTGTTTACGAAGCATTATCTTTGATGATTGCTTTCGGAGCACTCGTTGCTGTTATCTGATTATCTAAAAAGTAACAATACTTTAAGATAAAAAGAAACCGCATACTGGCGGTACGCGGCTTCCTTCTGAACTATAAATTCTAACAGGGAGAGCCGACATTCCACCAATCGGCTGTCTCTTTCTTTATATTATACCAAACCAAAAACATTGTCAAATTACTTTTTGCCATAACGCATACGGTATTCCACAGGCGCAAGCTGCATTACCTGCTTAAACGCCGCCGCGAATTTGCTTTGGCTGCCGTAACCTGCTGCCGCTGCAATTTCTGCCACACTGCTGCTGCCTGCAACCAAAAGTGCCGCCGCTTTCCTCATGCGGTATTCCTTCATATACTGTGCCATCGGTTTGCCGTACACCATTTTAAATACTTTTTTCAAAACAGAAGCATTAATGGAATGTTCGCGGGCAAGCTGTTCAATGGTATAATGCTCCTGCCAGCTGCCGGTTATTTTGGCGTGAATCTTTTTTATAATTTCCATATAACGTTCCTCGCAGCTTTCGGCCGTTTTTAGATGCGGAACACCGTACACAGCCAAAAATAAAAGTATTTCCTGCGCTTTCAGTTTAAAATACGCCTGCCAGTACTCGCTTTTTACACGCGCCAAAAGCGTAAACATATCTGCAATTTCCGCAGCACCCGGCCAAACCGTAACTTCGCCGCCGCGGCAAAACTTTTCTGCCCAGGCAGGCAAATCTACATCCGAAAGGTTTAACGTTTCAGCAAAAGGCTGCGCAGCCATATTTAAATCCACAAACAGTGCAATACCGCTGTAATGCCCCAAAGGCAAGGTTATGCCCGATACGATGCAGCAGTCCATCATATGGAACGATACATCACCCTGGCCAAGATAAATGCTTCTGCCGCCCTGCATTACCCAGCCCATACGCCCGTTCAGGCAGTAATTAACCTGCATAACGCCGCTGACGGCATGATGATAAAAATTCATGGTGCTGCCGTTTAATTCGGTTACTGCCAGCTTAAGCCCCGGCAGCACATTGTAAAGCAGCATCTGCCCGCTGCCGTTTTCATTTTCAAACAGGTATTTTTCAGCGCTGCTGCTTTTGCCGCCAAACTTCCAAAACGGCAGTTTTTCCATCATACCGTTATCTTTTATATAATCCATCACCAACACCGCCTTTTAGTCCCAAACGGATTTTTTCCTGCTCCAAAAGGAACAATCTGCCTGTAAAAGCCTTGCAGCTGACAGGCGTTTATTTATAATAAATATATGAGCGATTGCTCAAGTATAAAATTATAAGCAGTATAAATTAAGGAGTGTATATCTATGAAAAAATCTGTTAAACTCATTGACCTTGACTGCGCCAACTGCGCCGCCAAAATTGAAGACGCCGTTAAAAAAATCGACGGCGTAACCAGCGCCAGCGTTAGCTTTATGGCACAAAAAATGACACTGGAAGCACCGGATGACAAATTTGCACAGGTGCTTGACGAAGCCGTTAAGCTCATCAACAAAATCGAGCCCGACGTTACTGTTAAAGCGTAAGGAGTTATACTATGAATTTTCAGCAGATTAGAAACGCAACGGCAATTATTACTTACGCAGGCAGCAGATTTTTGATTGACCCGCTGTTTGCGCCCAAAGATTATTTTGACCCCATCCCCGAATGCTTTACACCCGATAAACGCTGGCCGCTTGTTGAGCTGCCAATGCCTGAAGATGAAATAGCCAGAAACCTTAATGCTGTTATTGTAACACATTCGCATATCGATCACATAGATGAATTTGCAGCCAAAACCCTGCCAAAAGCCATAAAAATTTTTGTTCAGGACGAATATGACAAAAACTTTATGCGTAAATTTGGCTTTACGGATGTGGAAATTTTAAAAGAAACAGGCACTGTTTTTAACGGCATAACACTTTATAAAACCGGATGTATCCACGGCAAACCGGATACAACAATGCCTTATTATAAAAAATTCGGTTTCCGTCCCGACGCTATGGGCGTTGTATTTAAAGCCGCCGGTGAAAAAACCGTTTATCTTGCAGGCGATACCATTTGGTGTGATTTTGTAAAAAATGCCGTTGATAAATTTGCACCGGAAATTATTATCGTCAACGCCGCGGCGGCGCAGCTTATACACAGCGGCCCGATTATTATGGGTACGGAAGATATTGCCGCACTGCGCGGCTATGCCTCCAATGCCGCAGTAATTGCCACTCATATGGATGCCGTTGGGCACGCAACCTTAAGCCGTGACGGCCTGCGTGCATTTATCACCGACAATAAACTTAACAAAGATTTTTATATTCCGGCAGACGGTGAAACGCTGGAGTTATAACATTTATTTAAATACATTAGTCAGGCTGCAATAAAACAAAAGTGCATTTTATTGCAGTCTTTTTGTAAGGAGATTTTAATATGACCAAAAAACAGAAAAAGCTTTTGCAGCGCATTACCGCCGCCGCAATTTTATTTGCCGCCGGTATGCTGCTGCCGCTGTTTGCAGAAACATCTGACTATATTATATTCGCTTTGTTTGGCATAAGCTACATTATTATCGGCTGGGATATTATCTGGAAGGCCTTTTGCAATATCCGCCAGGGCGAAGCGTTTGACGAAAACTTTTTAATGACCGTTGCCACTGCCGGTGCTTTTATACTTGGCGAATATTCCGAAGGCGTTGCCGTTATGCTGTTTTACCAGATTGGCGAATGGTTCCAGAGCTATGCCGTTTCACGCTCACGCCAGTCCATAACCGCGCTGATGGATATCCGTCCGGACTACGCCAACGTAGAACGAAACGGCGAACTGGTACAGGTTGACCCGGACGAAGTTGCTGTTGGCGAAATTATTACCGTTAAACCGGGCGAGCGCGTGCCTATCGACGGCGAAATAATCAGCGGGCACAGCGCACTTGATACCTCCGCCCTTACCGGCGAATCGCTGCCGCGCGAGGTTGAGGAAGGCATGGAAGTTATCAGCGGCTGCATTAACCAAACCGGCATATTAAAAATTAAAACCACCAAAGAGTTCGGTGAATCGACCGTTGCCAAAATTTTGGATTTGGTGGAAAACAGCAGCGAGAAAAAAGCCCGCAGCGAAAACTTTATCACCCGCTTTGCCAAGTTTTACACACCAATTGTTGTTTTTGCGGCGCTGCTGCTGGCTACCATTCCGCCCTATGTTTTAAACGAGCCGTTTTCCGGCTGGATTTACCGCGCGCTGACCTTTCTCGTTATCAGCTGCCCGTGTGCGCTGGTTATCTCCATTCCGCTCAGCTTCTTCGGCGGCATTGGCGGCGCTTCCAAATGCGGCGTGCTGGTTAAGGGCAGCAATTATTTAGAGGCGCTTGCCGATACGGAAACCGTTGTTTTTGATAAAACCGGCACCTTAACAAAAGGCTCCTTTGCCGTTACCTCCATTAACCCCGTTGGCATGAGCAGCACTGAACTTTTAGAGCTCGCCGCCTATGCGGAAGATTATTCCAATCATCCAATTTCTCTTTCCACAAAACGTGCTTACGGCAAAGAAATTAAGCACGGCATGGTTAAAAATATAGAAGAAATTGCCGGCCACGGCGTGCGCGCCATTATAAGCGGACAAACTGTACTGTGCGGCAACGGTAAACTTATGCAGCGCGAAAAAATCAGCTACACACCCTGCACCGAAGCAGGCACGGTTATTTACGCCGCCGTTGACGGTAAATTTGCCGGTTATATTTTAATCGAGGACGAAGTAAAAGCCGACGCTGCCGCCGCCATTAAAATGCTTAAAACCTGCGGTGTGCGTGAAACCGTAATGCTGACGGGCGACAGCGACGCAGTAGGGCAGAAAATTGCCAAACGCCTGGGGCTGGACCGCGCCTTTACGCAGCTTTTGCCTGCGGATAAGGTTGAACATGTTGAACGCCTGCTGGAAGCGCTGCATAAGCGCAGCAACCGCGGCAAGCTTGCCTTTGTGGGCGACGGCATTAATGACGCACCGGTGCTGGCACGCGCCGATGTAGGCATCGCCATGGGCGCGCTGGGCAGCGACGCTGCCATTGAAGCGGCAGACATTGTGCTGATGACGGACGAACCTTCAAAAATCGCTTCCGCCATCAAAATTGCCCGCAAAACTCTGGGCATTGTGCGCCAAAACATCATCTTTGCCATTGGCATTAAAATTGCCGTGCTGGCGCTCGGCGCGCTGGGTTATGCTTCCATGTGGGCAGCGGTTTTCGCCGATGTCGGCGTATCCGTCATCGCTATTTTAAACGCCGTGCGTGCGCTGAACGTAAGCAAATACAAAAATGAGCAGGAACGTGTTTTAGCTGCCCAAAATACTATCCACGCCGCCGCAGAAGCTGCTTGACAGCAGGAAGTGATGAATATGTATGAACCGATTTTACAAGAAGATTTTGCTGTTTTAAATGCTTCCGAACTTTGCAAAATACTTGGTGACTATAACCGTATGCGTCTGCTTTTGCTGTTATCGGACGCACAGGAACGTACTATAAGTGAAATTACCGTAAAACTGCAATCTTCTCAATCACTAGTTTCACATCAGGTACGCTTGCTGAAAGAAGTACATATTTTAACTACGAGAAAATCAGGAAAATATGTATACTGCAAAATTACTGACCATTTTATTTCAGCTATTTTACAATTACTGCTTCTTTATACAAAAAAACATATTAATAAAGCGTCTTAAACATTAATACCCCAAAAGCGTTATGCCTTTGGGGTATTTTGTGTTTCATGCTATCAGTCGATACTGATAAGTTCGTACTGCGGGTTGCCCATTTTCAGTTCGCGCATGGCAACAAGCTGATGCAGCCCGTGGCGGCTTTCAATGCGCTCAACCAAATCGTGGCGGTATTTTTCGGGCTGTGCGTAAACAAGGTCAATGCTGGCCTGGTCAATCGCCAGAAGGTCGGTAGATGCCAGAATGCCGATATCCGGAATGGTCGGCTCTGCTGCTGCAACGCCCGCGCAGTCGCAGTCTACGGACATGCGGCGCATTACGTTAATAAACACAATATGCTTGCCGAAATAATCAATGGTTGCTTTGGCGGATTCAGCCATGTTTTCCATCAGCATTTCTTTGGCAGGCCATGCGTTCCAGTCCTCCGGCAGCGGCTGGCCGTAAACGCCGTGTACCATTGCTTTGCCTATTTTGCCGTCGGCGCAGCCAATAGCAATGTTCTTCATGCTGCCGCCGTAGCCGCCCATGGCGTGGCCTTTAAAGTGGGTTAATACAATCATGGAATCGTAATTAACGATATGCCCGCCCATGGAAATTTCTTTAAAGTGTTTGCCCCCGCGTACCGGCAGCATAACGGTGCCTTCTTCGTCCATAATATCAACCGGGCAGAAATCCCAGCCGTTAAGGGCAATGGTAGCGCGGTGCTTTTCGGTAGTATCGCGCCCGCCTTCGTACAAGGCGTTGGTTTCAACTATATTGCTGTTGGGCACATGTGCCTGAAAAGCCTTTACCATTTCACGCGGCAGAATGTTCGGGCCGTGCGGTTCGCCGGTATGCAGTTTAATTGCAACCTTGCCGTAAATGCCTTCGTTAATCATATCATAAAGTTTAATCAGAGTATCAGCGTTGATGTTTTTGCTGAAATATACTTTGGCACGGCTGCCTGCGCCGCCGTTTGCGGAAACCTTTACGCTTCCTTCGCCTGCTGCAAACACGTTTCTTACCCCCTCAAGATTATACGCCGCAACACCGACAGCGGCAGTTCCGGCTGCTTTTAAAAAGTCGCGTCTTGTCATTTTTTTCATTTTGCATTCGCTCCTTTAGCCATAATTTTGCTGTCAGTTATATCCTACTACTTAAAGTTCAGTCCATGTCAAGCAAAATTTCAAGCGCTTGTAAAAACCCCTACAAGGCTGTCGGTACGCGGGCGCAAAACCGTATCATAGCTCATCAGCTGATAATCGGCCAGGCGTGCCATGTTCTGCAAAGCCTCAATTTTTTGCAGCAGCACATCACGCGCCTGCGCCAGTATTTTTTTGCGCTGCTGGCAGGTCTGTTCGCCCAGCTTGGCAAGGTTTATATAATCGGCAATGGCCTCCAGCGACATGCCAGCGCCTTTTAAAGTCTGAATGAAAGCAACCCACTCCACAAAATTTTCGTCATAATTGCGCACGCCGCCGCTGGTGCGCGGTACGGCGGGTATAATGCCCATGCGTTCGTAATATCTTAATGTGTCTGCCGATACGCCGGTTCTTGCGGCAATCTCTTTAATAGTCATTTTCAGCCCCTCCTTACAATGTTCCCTGACGGATTTTATAAATAATATAGTCTATCAAATCCAGTGATTTTTGTTTGCTGTGTATTTCTTCCAGAAGGTCCAGGCGGTGCCTGCGCAGAATTTTTATCGGCCCGGCCGAGCCGCCCTCTGCCAGCAGCTTTAAAAAGCGGCTGATGCTGAAGGCATCAAGCCCGGTGCTGCTTAACGATGCAGCCAGTGCCTCCGTGCGCTGCTCATCTATATTAACCGGTTTTTTATTCATTATCATCACCCGCCTGCATAGATTAGTTTTTTGTTGCTTTAATTATAAAACTCACCTTAAAGCTGCGTCCAATACTTGTATTTCATGATTTACCATGCCTGATAAACATAATTTGCTTGCAGGCGCAGGCTGCGCTATTTTATAATAAATATACAGTGTTTACAGGAGGGAATGCCATGGAAACAAGGCTTTTACGTTATTTTTTAACCGTTGCCCACGAAGAAAACATTACCCGCGCCGCCGAAGTGCTGCACATTACCCAGCCGACGCTCAGCCGCCAGCTGGTACAGCTTGAAGAAGAAACCGGCGTAACGCTGTTTATCCGCGGCAAGCGCAAAATTACGCTGACGCCCGAAGGCATGCTGCTGCGCCGCCGTGCAGAAGAAATTTTATCGCTGGTAGACAAAACCGAAAAAGAACTTCTGCAGCAGGACGCACTTGTGGAAGGCACTATTTCCATAGGCTGCGGCGAATTAAATTCCGTTAACCTGCTGGCGCAGATTATAAAAGACTTTAAAGCCCTTTACCCGAAAGTAAAATTCAACCTGCATACCGGCAATTCCGACCGGCTGAAAGAACAGCTTGAGCAGGGGCTGATTGACATTGCCCTGCTGCTGGAGCCCGTAAGCATTGAAAAATATGATTTTCTCCGCCTGCCGGTAAAAGAACGCTGGGGCGTAATTATGCCAGCCAGCTGCGCGCTGGCCGCAAAAAAGAGCATTACCGCCCGCGATTTAACAGGCCTGCCGCTTATTACCGGCCGCCGCGCCACCATTAACAACGAACTTAACAACTGGATTGGCCGCGAGCTCAGGAATTTAAACATAGTGTTTACCACCGACCTTGCCGCCAACGCCATTTTAATGGTAACAAGCGGCCTTGCTTATCAGCTGACTCTGGAAAACCCCGTTCCCGCGCTGGACGGAACGCGCGTTACCTTCCGCCCGCTGGAGCCTGAACTCAGCTTCGGCACGCTGCTTGCCTGGAAGCGTTATGCCCCCGGCAGCCCCGCCGCCGAAAAATTCATCAGCCATGCAAAATGCTTTTTAAGCATGAACCAATCTCAAAGATAAGCATTGGAATTTTTGCCTTTGCCTACATTATAATAGAAGCACCGGGAGCATTATGCCGGTGCTTTTGCTATTGACTTAAAGCGTACTTCAACTGTTAAACTAAAGGCAGGGAAAAATTATGCAGAACAACAGCAATCCTTCACACCTTTCTTTTACGGCTCAGCGGGCAGCGGGCTATTTACTGGGCTTTGCCCTTTTATACGCCCCGTTTGAACTGTACCGCCGCTTTTTGGAAAACGTTTTAAACGTGCAGCCGGCGTTTTTGCCCCACGCTTTCTGCCCGCGCACACCCACGGCAGAAATTTTTACCGGCGGATTTTTTGAACTCAACAATTTAATGCTGGTATCAACTTTGCTTTTCTGGCTGCTGTGCCTGCTGTTCGGCCCGTTTTTCTGCGGCAGGCTGTGCGTAGCCGGCTATTTTGCCGAAAGCCTCAGCCATCTGGTGCCGGAACGCTGGCAGATTGAATGGGAAAAATACGTGCCGGTGCCTTATATCCGCTTAGGCATGCTGCTTGGCTATATGCTGCTGCCGCTGTGGTACGGCTTTTACCCCTGCGCCTACTGCAATTTTTATCTGTTCGACAGCCTTGTAAGCGTTCTTTTCGGCGCGGCCATTTCCTTTACCGTGCCGCTTGCCGCAACAGGCTTTTTATACCTGGTGCTGTTTGGGCTGTTTACCAAAGGCGGGCGCGGCTACTGCCGTTTTATATGCCCGCAGGGAGCAATGCAGAGCCTGTTTTTCATCATCGGCAGCAAACTGGGCATAGCCTCCAAAATACAGGTTAACCGCGCAAAATGCGTAAAATGCCGCCTTTGCGTTAAAAACTGCCCCATGCGCGCCATGAGCCTTAAAAACGGCAGCATTAAAAATGACGTAAGCCTGTGCATAAAATGCGGCGTATGCCGGCATAACTGCCCCGTAAAAGCCATTACAACAGGAGGCGGCAGATTATGAAAAAGAATGCTTTAACAACGCCAAAAGATAAATTTTTAAATTTAGCCGTTGGTGCCGGTATACCGTTTGGAACCGCTGCAAGCGGCGCTGCCGGAGGCTGCACGGGTATCTGCGGCAGCTGCGGCAGTACATGCCTTGGCGGCTTCGCGCTGGCAGCCTGGCTCTGCGGCAGCGTGTATTTCAAGCGCCGCCGTAAAAGTTTAACCGCTGACGGAAAACCCCAATCCGTTCAGCCTTAAATAAAAAATTTAAAGGAGAGATTAATATGAAAAAATTTCTTTGTGCTTTGATGATGGCCGTACTTGCTTTGGGCATAACCGCCTGCGGCGGAGCAGCGGAACAATCCACGCCTGCACCCGCCGCCAAAACGGAAACGGCTGCACCGGCAGCTGACGGCGGCAAAAAAATCCTTGTAGCCTACTTCAGCCATACCGGCAACACCGAAAAAGTAGCGCAGCTTATCCATAGCAAAACCGGCGCCGATATTTTCAAAATCGAAACCGCTACCCCGTATCCTTCTGTTTACCGCGAAACAACGGAACTGGCAAAGCAGGAAAAAGCCGATAACGCCCGCCCTGCGCTGAAAAACAAAGTAGAAAACATGGCCCAGTACGATGTTGTTTTTGTAGGTTACCCCATCTGGTGGTACACCGCGCCGATGGCAGTAGCAACCTTTGCCGACAGCTATGACTTCAGCGGCAAAACCGTTATCACCTTCTGCACCAGCGGCGGCAGCCCCATCAGCGACAGCACGCCGGACATTAACAAATGGTTTAAAGGCGCAAATGTTATTGAAGGCATCCGCGCTTACCCGGACGATACCGCGGCTACCGAAAAATGGCTGGCAGGCCTGAACCTGTAAAGCCCCATAAAAAGTTAAACCTGCACTTTTAACGGTGCATAAAAAAATCTTCTTCCAGAAAAGGAAGAAGATTTTTATTTTATATTATTTGCGCAGCACAAGTTTAATAAACACCCTGCTGCCTTCATATAATAAAATCATCGGCACTGCCAGAAGTGTCTGCGTTACCACATCAGGCGTCGGCGTAATTACAGCCGCCAGAATAAACGAGGCCACAACCATATAGCGCCGCCCGCGTTTAAGCACGGCAGAACTTACCACACCCATCTGCGCCAGCACAATAAGCACCATGGGCAGGTTAAAAATAAAACCGAAAGGCACAACCAGCATTAAAAAGAAATCAAGATAGCTTTCTATTGAAAGCATTGGGGCAATGTTGCCGCCTGCAAAGGTTGTAAAAAAGTGCAGCCCCTGCGGAAATACAAAAAAGTATGCAAAAGCAATGCCCGCCCAGAACAAAAGCACCGACGAAGGCACAAACAGCATCAGCGCCGAGCGCTCCCTGCCGGTTAGGGCCGGCACCAGAAACGCCCACAGTTCATAAAACAAAACCGGAGCCGCAAGCAGCACGCCGCAGGCAAGCGCTATTTTTATGTAAATAAAAAACGCTTCCGCCGGGCGCATATAATACAAATTGGTGGCAGGCGCCGTCAGCACTGCCACAATTTCATCAATATAAAAGCTGCTTACCAGCGTGCCTGCGGCAAGCGCCGCCAGGCTGTGCAGAATTCTGCGCCGCAGTTCGCCCAGATGTTCCGTTAAGGTCATTGCCTCATCATTGTTATCTAACGGACGGCCATTATCCATAGCTTGCGCCGTCACTTTTTGGCTTCCGCCTGTACAGTTTCCGCACCGGCATACGCAGCGTCCTTGGTTTCCGCGGTTTCGGCAATTTCACCTGCTTTTTTAATTTCTGTTTCCGTGCTGTTTACAGCCTGCTTAAATTCCTTCATGCTTTTGCCAAGGGCAGAACCGATTTCCGGCAGTTTACCGGGACCAAAAAAGATAAGCCCTATAACCAAAATAAGCAAAAGTTCGGGTAAGCCTAAACCAAACATAATAATTCCTCCTTGCAGCCGCTTTATTATAAGTTTTATGCTTTGCTACATATATAGTAACACTTGCAGTCAGCTCTAAGTCAAGCCTTATTTAAAATTTAATCTTGGGCTAACCTTCGTTTTACTTATACTAAACAAAGCGCCTTAATCAATGCTGATAAGTTCATAATTGGGGTTGCCCATTTTCAGTTCGCGCATATAGCTTAACTGGCGCAAACCTTCGCGGCTTTCAATGCGTTCAATCAAATCTTTGTTGTCGCTGCCCGGTTTGTCATAAACCAAATCTACGCTCGCCTGGTCAATAGCCAGCAAATCTACCGATGCCAGCATGCCGATATCACCGATGGTCGGTTCTTCCGCATCAGGCCCGGCACAGTCACAGCGCACGGACATTCTGTTAAGCACGTTAATATAGGCAATACGTTTGCCGAAAAAATCCGTTACGGCTTTGCCGGCTTCAACCATGTGTTCCATAAAATGCGTCAGCACAATCATGCTGTCGTAAGTGGGCAGGCTTTTGCCAACGTACATTTCTTTAAAATGCTTGCCGCCGCGTACCGGCAGCAGCTGCAATGGTGCCGTTTTTAAGTTTTTCCGTTTCGCCAAGCAGTTTTTTGCCGTGGCTGTACAGGTATTTCCCGGGTTCAGTCAGCGTAAAGCGGCGCGTGCTGCGCACCAAAAGCTGTACCCCCAGTTCTTTTTCCAGCGACAATATCTGCTGAGATATTGCCGACTGCGATATAAAACATTCTTCGGCCGCTTCTGTAAAGCTGCCGGTGTCCACTACGGTTACGAAATATTTAATCTGCCTCAGCAGCATAAGCCGCCCCTCCTCTCTCAGGAACTGTATTTTTATTGTAAAGTTTTGACTTTACTTTCAGTCAAGCCGTTACGCAAATTTTCATAAACTTTTCTTATTTTTGCTACAAAGCCATGCCTTGCCGCATAAAAGCATGTTTTTTAGTTATTTACTATCATATATAACAGAGTAAA
>OJNZ01000368.1_pt1 | contig 34626 bp, 27 predicted proteins | sample 1598001 | NCBI WGS metagenome assembly OJNZ01 (sample SAMN01915225, study PRJEB22387) | human gut metagenome | isolation source: stool | host: Homo sapiens | place: USA | reverse complement strand
AGGGCAATTGGAGGTATTCTTTTTATCTTTAGCTAAGATACAAATTTTATATTACTTTGACAATCAATTCATTATAAAGTTTTATTCTTTTTACGACAGTCCCTAATTAATTTGTGCTTCTCTTGAGAAGATGAAGACACATTAATAATTTGTAAATAATCATTATAAAACAATAACAACTCCTCATTATTAATCCACTGAATATTGTTTAGATTATTCTCCTCGCCATATATCTTTTTTATACTCGTAAAGCCAACACTATCTGTCAACCCAATATATTTATTTCCTCGCCACAATAAATGGTTTCCATTAGGTTCAAACGAACCTATTGTTCCCGTTCCACAAAATATTTTATTTCGAGGACTCTCCCGATATATACTATCATTGATCCTATATGCTATCTGTGTTGATTCAGCATGAAAAGACCAATTACCATTTGTATATATCGGAATAGTAAAAACAGACGTCAGTTTGAATCTCTCATAATCAAGACGATATATCCCCATTCCAGCAGAATCTGACATCCCTAAAAATACATCATCTCCGACCTGCTGAACTCCATTTACATATGAGCTAACGTTCAAAGTGTCGACATGTTCTGTCTCAATATTCAGTCTAACAATACAGTCATTTAAGATTTGTATAAAGTAACTATCTTGGGGAGTAAAAAAGCTATGGTATCCATGGCGTCGGATAGGCCCATGGAGGAACTTGGGGTGTCTTTCAGCATAGGTGTATTTATGCATAATACAATCATATATCCATAGCGAGTCCAAGCCCAAAATGCCGATCTTATCGGAATTTCGGCTAAATGAGATTTGCCATACTGTTATAAAAGAGCGTCCAATAGTCTCTATTTCTGAAAGATCTCGCGTCCTCAACAATTTTATCGTTCTTAAGTCGTGATCGTAGACTGCTACTTTTTGAGCGTCATGACTGATTGCAGCAATACTGTTTCTCAAGAATGTCCGTGGTTCTTGCTCGTTAGGAATAGCTTGTTGCCGCAGGTTACTTAATGCCGCATCCAAATCCGGCGATTTCTCATATGCCTCTAACGCAAAAATCAATGCTGCTTGCGTATCATGCACCTTACGGGCCTGTCGAGACTGCTCTATCAAACCATACGATTCGGCAATGCGTGTGCGGACTCGCTGCTGATTAACCTTCAAAAGCAAACCTATAAAAATAAAAAGAGCCAATGAAACTATTACCGCAATCTTTATGCGCAACTTTCGGACTGCTTTTAAGTAATAATTCCAAAAAAAGCTTTGGTCTTTCTGAAAAATACCCGATGCAACGGCTGCTGCGACTCGTTTGAACCATTGTTTCTCCGATGCCTGCAAATATTCTATATAGTCATTGATATTTACGATTAATTTATCATAACCCTTCAACATCGGGGGTAACAATTCTGATGGATTCTGATTACCCGAGTCGATATATACCGGAATGATCAATCGCTGCGAGTGTTCGAGACTATTGATCGACTGCTGCGAGTGTTCGAGACTCTGGAAATATTCAATTTCTTCAAAGATATATGCATGCTCGCCTTTACTACGTCGAGCCATCTGATCCTCGATCATGGCTTTGGACAAAATCAGAATCATTGAACGGGACTGCCTCAATGCCATCTTTATGGTTTCATCAAGACCGTTTCCGGGAGGAAAGTCATCCTTGTCCCGAACAATGGGAGAGATCCGCTTGTTATTGTTCAAACGCTCGCTATAGGCTATGTTAGTAGGAATATGCCAAGAATTCAACAGACGGTGGAGATTTTTCGCCCACGTCTCGTCTGGTTCTATGCGCTTATAACTGATAAATGCATAGTTTACAATCTCTTCTTCCATAAGTAATTAAAGCCAGATGTAAATAATACCATGTCGAGATGATTGCGAGTAACAGACTCAGCCTACATTCAATCTTAATGCAGGCTGAATCTGCCTCCCAAATAAATTAGGACTCTATTTTATCAAACTCTTTGTTTCCCAAATAAACAGCTACGGATGCGTTACTCCTGATATTGTGCCCATTCTTGTGCTGTCAAGTTACGTTTCCCAATAATTCGTCGAACTCGTCGAACCAGCGCATCTTCATCTTCAAATGGGATTGCAGATTCTGTCTGCTGGGTTCCAGATATATATTTTTGTAAAATCATGACTGAATCTTGAATAGAAATGGGATAGCTATGATCCTCTTTATTCATTTGCATCACAATTTTATCAGTATTCAAATCAATTAGCTTATCCCCTGACATAATAAAATGGCCATCCAATATGCGATCATCAATCCCTCCCGGATAATCCTTTTGTCCAACGACCTTTCCTCGTTTAAGATTTATCTCAAGAACTTTTCGATTCAAAAGGCCAACCAAGACATATCCATTACGGAATTGTACCATATGCATTGGACGAGAATCCAAACGCAAAGTGGCAACATGTTTCCTTCCCAGAATATTATATATCGCAATTCGATCCAAAGCTTTCAATACAAAATAGCCCTCATCCGTTATCAAACCATCATAATACGTTTCAGGCAAAGAATCTTGTAGAACGACCTCTTGTTGAGGAATATTCCATACCATAATTTCGGAATGGTTATTCCTATCATCTACATGAAACATTTGACTACATATAAGATTACGTCCGCAAGAGGATAACTTGAGCATCATCGAATATAATTCTCCAGACTTTCTTATCGGGAATTTCAATAATTCATTTTTGGTCGAAAGATCATATACGTAAATATTCAATGAGTCTACTATGGCACATATTTTTTTAGTCCCATTATAATCTATAGAATATATTGAATTCCGAACCTGCCCGCCATTGAGTTTCCCTACATGTACTGTACTCTGAGATTGAAGATCCATTACATATGTTGAATCATTTTGAGTATATACGACAACATCATCCGAGAGGAAACGTTCTAATCGCGCAGATTCCTTCTCAAAAGAAATGCTTCCACTTCGGGTGTCGACAATATATAGACTATCTCGTGAGGATGCATACAAAGCACAATATTTCCGATTGGGACTTATCCAATCTGGGGTATCTCGCCTATGATCTATATTTATGGCAGGAGTAGCATTTATTACCCATACGACAGAATCAGCATCCTCATCCCAACATTTTATATCCTGATATCCTCTGGAAATTACGTGAAACCGACCATCAAATGTATAATAGCTATTATGTATATTCCCTTTATCGAGTTTAATTCCTTTTACCGGATATTCGAACGATATGAATCGTGGCGCATTTCCAATTGAAAACTTTGTACTTAACATTAATAAAGAATCAGTTGACTGCGAAATATCAAAAAGGTCCATACTCTGGGGTAATACAAAACGGACCTTCTCATGATACGGATATTCAGAGTCTCGTATTTGAATATAATTACCTGAAATCTGACTATCGAATGCTAATAAGATTTCCCCATTTTGCATCCATTGAGCGGACTTCAGTCGATCGTCATATCTATTGTACACATTTATCATATGTGTTCGTCCCATACTATCCGTCATTCCGATGCGCTCATTTCGGTTCTGAGAAGAATTCTCTCGCCACAACAATCGATTACCGTTAGGCTCAAAGGAGCCGATTGTCCCTATTCCACAGAACAACTTATTCCGAGGGCTGACTCGATATATGCTGTCATTCACTTCATATGCAATTTGCCTTGTTTCTGCATGATAGATCCATCGATTACGAGTCTCTACAGGCACAGTAAAAATAGAGTCAATATGGAAACTATTAAAATTAAATCGATAAATTCCCAAAGTGCTTGAATTTTCCTGTTGGAAAAACACATCGTCTTTATTACGTTTAATATTATACAAATACACTCCCGTATTTAACGTATCTGTTAGCCCGGTTATCAAATTCAGTTTAATAATCTTCGCATCTGAACTTCTTATATAGTACTTATTTTTAGAATCAAAAAATGCATGCTCATAACTAGAAAAACCGTTATAAAACATACGATGCCTTTCGGCGTATATACATTTGTGCTGATCTCGGTCATATATCCATAAAGAATCAATCCCCCAGAGCCCCACTTTGCGAGCATCAGGACTAAACGACATATCCCATATATGCAAATAGGACCGTCCAATAGTTTCTATCTCAGATAAATCATCTGCTCTTAATATTCTAACTGAGTAAGAATTATGATCATAACTCAATATTTCCTGACCATCAGAGCTGATTACTACATTATTCTTTAAGAATGAACGCGGTTCATGTTTGTTAGGAATAGCCTGTTGCCGCAGGTTACTTAATGCCGCATCCAAATCCGGCGATTTCTCATATGCCTCTAACGCAAAAATCAATGCTGCCTGCGTATCATGCGCCTTACGGGCCTGTCGAGACTGTTCTATCAAACCATACGATTCGGCAATACGTGTGCGGACTCGCTGTTGATTAAGCAGCAAAAGCAAAGGAAGGCCTACAAAAAAGATAAAGACCAATAAAATTATTGACGCGATCTTGATGCGGGATTTTCTTACTGCTTTGCGATGATAGTCCCAGAACAAGCCTTGATCCTTTTGAAAAATACCGGCAGCTACAGCCGCTGCGACTCGTTTAGACCATTGCCTTTTCGACGTCTGAAAATAATCATTTACGTTTAATATCAATTTATCGTATCCCTTCAACATCGGAGGCAGCAATTCTGACGGGTTCTGATTATCCGAGTCGATATATACCGGAATGATTGACCGCTGCGAGCGTTCGAGACTTTGAAAATATTCAATTTCTTCAAAGATATATGCATGCTCGCCTTTACTGCGTCTAGCCATCTGATCCTCGATCATGGCTTTGGACAGAATTAGAATCAATGAACGGGACTGCCTCAATGCCGTCTTTATGGTTTCATCAAGACCATTTCCGGGAGGAAAGTTATCCTTGTCCCGAACAATGGGTGAGATCCGCTTGTTGTTGTTCAAACGCTCGCTATAGGCTATATCCGTAGGAATATACCAGGAGTTCAACAGACGATGGAGATTCTTCGCCCACGTCTCGTCTGGCTCTATGCGCTTATAACTGATAAATGCATAGTTTACTATTTCGTCTGTCATAGCCAGATTTTAATTAAGTATTCGTAAATTATTGTTTTGCCACGAGCGGCAGACACTCCGAGATGCAGCGGTCATAATCCTTTGTTCCTTCGGCGAGCTCGGCATAGGGACGGATGTCCGGGTGAACGAAGCGCTTATTTTTATACTCCTTGCGGACAGCCTTATCCTGACAGCGAATCTCCTCCTCGGGAGTCGGTTTACGATAGCCCAGCAAGAGTTTCTCCATGTTCCACCGGTTGTGCTCCACCTCGGCCAGCAGTTCGATCTGTTCCTTGGTCAATCGCATGGGCGGTGTCACCCCGAAGCCCAGCGAGCGCAGCTTTATGTCGACCGAATCGGCGCAATAGAAGTTCGACCACTGAAGTGCTACGGGCAGTTTGTCCCATTTCTGTTGCAACTCATGGTCCGATGGCACAGCCGACGGACTGGCGCCGTATGTGCCTTTGTAATCGTAGATGTAGTTGACCAACTGTGCCCGGCGCATGTTGCGGCGGTCCAGGTCGAACGAGTTGGCCAGCATCCCGAACGGGAAGACGTGCGAATAGCGGTTCAGCGGCTCCTTCTTGAGACGGTTGTTGAGCAGGTCGAGCAGGGCACTCGAGGTCTCCTGCCGCACGAAAACCGGGATATTCCGGGCATAAATGACATCGGGCAGGTAGAGGCCCATGGCCATGGCCTTGGGCGGAAAGTTCAGGCAGATGGCGATCGCCAGTTGCTGTTTGGGATCCTCGGCCCACTTCGCCAGAAGATTTTGCACGGCAGGCGTCTCGGCGCGTCCCTTGATAAACTCAAACTCCACGTCGAGAAAATCCGTCCGAGAGCCGTAATCCCAGTTCGGCGGCAAGATCCGCTCCTCGTCGGAGTGCGTCATGTCCCGGTAGTGGCTCGGTGCCAGGTCGAAATAGTGGCGGTAGCGACCACGGAAGAAGTTCACCTCCTCGTCGGCTGCGGCGTCGATGAAGGTGATCCGGCTCTTCAGCCGTCGGTCGCGGCAGAAGTTCGGGAAGTGGAGCAGCTGCGCCGCCTCAACTCCCAGAGCCACGCCCATGCGGCTCATGCCGATGATGACCAGATGGACCGTTTGGTCGCTCTCCCGCGTGATCGGCTCGCGATCCAGAGCCGGGTATTCGACCTTCGTAGTCCCCTCTTCGTAACACCGCTTCACCAGCAGTTTCTTGGCCCACTCCTCATAGAAGTTGAAGGGGTGAAAGTCGATCTGCTTGCGCCACTCCTCGGCCAGGTCCGAGATCTGGAACGCGGCGTAGGTGGTCTGGTACTCGAACAATACCGAGACCGGAATGCGCGGACAGTTCCGCGTCTTGCTGTGGATGGCCACGATCTTCTGGAGCGAATCGATATTGAGCGAATCGTGGTCGTATTCGTTCGCCTCTCCGATCAGAAAGATCTCGCGGGCACAGGTCGTGCAGAGCTTTTCCAGTTCTTCGGTCGAGTTGCGCTGGGCGTGCAGCACCAGAATACGCCGTTCCTGCCGGGCATTGAGCACCGTATGGATGCGGTTGCGCACCTTGGCAGCGGGTTGCACACTCTGGATCAGAATATAGCAGTTTCCGTAGCGGGAGTCCGAGCAGATCTGCCGCACCAGCATCGGCACCATCTCGTCGAAGCCGATGACCACGACGTGATTCTCAAGCGGATAGGCAATCTCACCCTCGCGGTAGCGCTCGACACGCCGCTCCAACATGTTCGATACTACCGAGATCAGAAGGCCTGTAAAGAGCAGTAGCCCCAGAATGGCCACTCCCAGCGAGAACCAGCGCAGTTCGGGCGTGACGTTGGCCACGCTGCCCGGGTCGATAAACAGGCAGATCAGTTGCAGCAGGCGGCCCATCGGGACATCGCTGCCGCCGGCACCCTGCGGCGAATCGAGTGTCGCTGCGTCCGAAGGCTCCGGAAAGGTGAAGAACCAGCTGACCAGATAGATCACCCCGAAAAAGAGCAGCAGAATGCCGACCAGCCAGGTAAACTGTTTGCGGCCTCGGCCCGAAAAGGCCCGGTCGAAGCCCAGTGTAAAAAATCGTTTCAGCGAGTTCTTCATGGATAGCAGCTTGGGGTGATGGATGACTACTTGAGGCCTCGGAGTTCCTTCTCCAGTTTGGCCAGTTCGACCTCCTTGCGTTTTGCTTCAATGTCGGGATCCGGCTGGACCGTCTCCCGCTGTTTATCCTGAATCGCCCGTTCGTGGCGGACAGCCTCCTGATAGAGCGTCAACTCGGTCTCCGAAAACTTCTGGCGGCTTTCGGAATAGATCTCCAGCAACCGTTTGCAGCAGTAGCCCAGCCAGCACAGGGCGCATACGGCAACAAGAGCCCAGATCACGAGGACAAGCACGCCGAAGCAGATCGGCTTGTCGCGGTAAAAATAGACAATGCCGGCCAGCGCAACCAGCGTAACGACCAACAGTCCGTAAAGGGACTGTTTGAACAGCCGGGCCACGTTCCCGGGCCGTTCGGCGAAGTGGGATGCATTCGATTCCATAGGGGCGATTATTTGTGGATCTTGAATCCGAGTTTGAGAATCAGTTTGAGGGTCTGCACGGCGGTCTGACGGTCGTATTCGCGTTCGGCATCAGGCAGCGCCTCATAGGGCACCAGGCAAGGATGTGTCTTGAGTTTGTCATCGCGCTGCTTGCCCCAGGTCCACCCTTCGGCAATACGTCCCTGCGCCCAGACATCATGGACGTTGCAGGCCATTTCTTCAATCAATCCATCCAACTCCTTCGGCAGTTCAATATCCCGTGTATCGAGCGGAGCGGGAGTATACGTTTTCATATATTCACAAGTTAGTTGTTAATAATCTGTTTTAGTTTTTATAATTCTCGCTGGATTACCGACAACAGTAGCTCCGGCCGGTACATCCTCTAAAACAACAGCACCACATCCAATCATAGCCCATTCTCCGATAGTAACCCCGCACAAAATAACAGCACCAGCACCAATAGAAGCCCCTCTACGCACCAATGTTTTTTCCATTTTCCAGTCATCTCTGGTTACCGGAAGGCTGTCGGACCGCCTAATGGATCGAGGATAGCGATCATTGATAAACGAGACATTTGTGCCTACAAATACACCATCTTCAAGTTCGACACCATCATATATACTATTATTATTCTGGATTTTGACATAATCTCCAATTTTTACATCTTTTCCAATATAGACATTGCGATGTATTTTACATCCCTTGCCGATAGTAGCGCCATCATCAATATAACATGTCCTTGTATCATCAATAATTGTGTTATCTCCAATACTTACCTTCTTACCAACATTTGGCCGCAATCTGGGTTTCAGTCGTTCTGCGGCTTTTAGTGATTCTGGAGTCAGCAACCGGCCTATTAATTGCAAAGAGTCCTTGATAGGGATAAACTGTAATTTGGATATTTCAAGGTAACCGTCGCTGGATGCATCGTGCAGTTGTCGCAACTGTTCAGTCATGCTATCCATCGAGAATGTTTCATTGAAATGCAGTACAGCATTTGAAATAAGCTCTATTTCAAGACGTTCACTTTGAATAATCCCTATTTCAAAGATGCCATATGATTCATTTTCAATCAGTTCTCTCGGAATCCCTAGTTCTTCCTTTAAGGCTCGGAATAAGATTTGAATAGGTACCAAATCCACTGAAGCATCCTCTTTTATAATGATTTTCTGATTGCTCCGATTCGCATCTTTGTATAGACTGACTGTTTCATCATAGGAAAAATGCCAAATATCGCCCGACGAAATTGCTGCAGATCGTTTAGCCCAAAGCAAATGAATTTCCCCTTCATTGTATACGGAAAGGAATCCACCTAATCCGAGAGAACATAAGAACGGTGCTAACGGTTTAATATCTGAAACATTTTGAATGTTAAATGGCGATGCATCTATCGAACAAAGAATGTGATACATCTCGGTCATACACTTAAACGTGAAATAGTCCGAATAATACAATTCCATTTTTGCAGAATGGAATTCGCTATTGGACGTTCTGTTGTCTGTAATATCATATACGCCAAGCATGGCCCCATTAAACAAAGTCTTTTTTTTCTCAAGATCTCTTATGAGTGTACATGATACCATCTCTGTAACAATCTCTATAAATCTTTCCCAACAAAATTCCTTTAATCCGGGCAACTCGATACTCAAATATTGGGATTCAGTATACAGATGAACCTTCAGCCAATTATATATAGTTGGTAAGGAATACGATTTTTTATGGATGTCTAAAAATTCCATAAACTGAGATTTCAACTCTGTCGTATCCGGATTGATCTGCTTTATATGGGTAGCTATTTCCTTATCTGCTTCTTTGTCAGAATGGTAAAATCCAAGTTCATTCAAATGTTCTTCAAATCTGGCTGGGGCTTTTAGAAACAGAGCTTTATTGACTACTTTCAAAGATAAATTATCATTGCCATAAAACTTGTCTGTCCCACAAAGTTTAGTATATTTACCAAATGGAGTTATTTTCCCCAAAATCCGCTGAATAGCCACCCGGATTAGAAAGATATTCTTATCTTCATAGATTGTATATCCACATTGCTGATTCGTAATTGTCGATAATTCAATCCGTTTTTCTTCGTCATGAATAGCCTCTTTACTATCCGGTTGAAACATAGAAGTCTCCCATGAATCCAACCACTGTATATTGTTAATGCGTTTATTTAGTCTAGAAGTTTCAGGATTAAACTTATCTTTTGGATAAAATAAGAATCGTGATTTACCTTTCTGGAGTGCATATTCGACTTCTTCTTGAATAATAAAATCCGATGCTTCCACATCATGCGTATATACAAGTAGAAACAGGGGAGCTGAATCAATCCCGTCATGTATCCGCTTTGTATACTCTTCACCAACATATTGGTGCAACTCATTGATATCAAACCAAGCCCGAATCCCAGCTTAATCAAATTCCTCTACAAGGCGTGCTACATATTTTACATTTTCACGCTTGTAACTGATAAATACGTCGTAATGACCTTTTTCTGTTGAGTGCAGACATGCTTTGTCCATATCTCTTGCTTTTTATGAAAATGAAATGATTATAAAGATAGTAATTTATCTACAATGATTCAAGCTCAAATAAACCAATTTAGCACACACACTAATTAATTATTCCTCTAGATACTGACTGATCAGCGTCAGCAGACTGGCAGCCTCGACGGGCTGGTCGCGCAGAATGGCGATCTCGCTCAAGGCTTGCAGAATCCCGATACCGACCGCATCGCCGCCCATGCCCAGCGCATTCCGCGTCTCGAAGGCAAAGCGCAGGGCTCCATCCGCCATCGGGTAGTTCTCCATCCGGTATTGCGCCATACCGAATAACCGCATCGCCTCCGAGTAGAGCAACGAGTCGTTCAGTCCTTGCCGCTCCATCTTGCCCAGAAGCTTATCGGCACGCTCGCTAGCCTCCTGGTCGCGCCCGGCATTGTACAGCGTCTGCACCTCGGCCAGCATCTCGTCGTAGTGTGATGTATTTTCCGTATCGGTTGTTGCCATATCCTATTTTTCAAAATCTACAGGTCCGTATGCTCCCGGAATATCCTCATCTCCGACCGTGAAACGAACGGCAGCCATTATCTCGCCCAAAAACGAAACCTCCAGCCGGTAGTCATCCTTCGGCCACTCGTCCCTATCGAACAGAATATGTGCTACAACCGCCCGCTCCGCCGGGGAGTAATACATCGGTTGTACCCCGGCCTTAAGCCTTCGGATCCGAAGTCCCGCTGAATTGCGGAGCGTGAAAAAGATTTCGTAGCGGTCGTCCTTGATCGGCTGGCGCACGTCGAATACACACCGGACCGCAACGCCACTGAAAGTCTCGCCAGCAAAACTCCGCAGGGAAGTATCACACAAGGGATCTTGCTGCTCTTTCTTGTACAGGTGAATATGTATCGGCGTCAAGTAGTCCTGCGCCTCGCCCGGCAGCAACAGGAACGAACGGTCTGTCACGTCCCATTCCCGGCAATCCTCAATATAGACATTGATTTCCGCACCTTCAGGCGCTAACCGCAGTTGCTCCGGGAAGAGCCGATCCCGAGGAAAGGTTGCAGCATAACGATCCTCGCATTGATATTCCCGGTTGATGCTTCTCCGACAAAAGAGGTTTTGCCCGACGTGCGTCAGATAGACCTTGAACGGCAGCGAGGCTCGTTTCGAATAAAAGATACACTCGAAGATCACACGCCAGCGCGGGACGCTTCCGGTAAAGCAGAATACGCTCCGCTTGAAATCCAGCGTCTCCCCATCCACGCACAAAGTCGTGTGCAGGGCTTGAGGCTGAAAATTCTCGAAAAGATCCTCGGGGTGATCGATATTTATGCCGTTCATGGTTTGCGGAAGGTTACTCTGTTTATTTATTCGCTTTTCACGCGACGACACAGACGTCCAAGCTGCTCGCGGTCGGCAGCAACCAGCTCGCTTAACTCAATATGCGTGCAGGCCTCGTCCTTCAGCAACTTCGACGTTGCCGACGAGTCGCTGTCCACATCCCACGTGAGTAATACGGCATGAATTTTCAATGCCTTCAACTTGCGAATCAGCATCTCGTGATCGGCATCGCCCGTGATGAGCACCACATAGTCAAACTTGCGGATGACCGACAACTCGTAGGCCTCCAGAGCAAACCATACGTCGATGCCCTTCTCGATAACCGTCGTCACGCCGTCGTGCTGCACCTCGCGCAAGTGTTTGTAGTGGAAGATTACGTCGTTCTCGATCAACGCATCCTCAAAGCGCCGCTCCTTGTAAAGCAGGTGCTTGTTGTTGGCATCATAGACACGGTAACGGCCACGGAAGTAGTGGCTCTCTGTAATGTGGCAGTCCGACAAAGCATGGCCGCCGATGCGGGACACCTGCTGACGCACGAGGTACATCAGGCTGCCCATATCGATATTGAGCGACGCCTGCGCAGCAAGCGCCTCGTTCACCTTGGCGTAGTAGCCTCCATCGATAAACAGGCCGATGGATCGGTATGTGTTTTCCATAGGTTTTTCTTGGATATTTAGTGGAATTTATATGCTGGTTTATTCTGCTTCGTCAGGCTCGGGCAGGCGGATGGGACGACGGCGAATCGGAGCCTCGGGATTCCGGGCCAGCGGGGTCAGAAGCCGGTATTCGTCGCCCGTCTCGTCCAGTTCCAGAATCGTCAGGGCGCAGTTCGCGGGCGAACGCATCTCCTCGAACTCCTCGACCGTCAGGTGAAACCACCGCATAACAAAGAGCCGGATGGCCAGTGAATGGGTAATCAGCACGCAGTTGCGGGGATAGTCCTTGTCGCGGAAGTCGCGGTGCAGCGACCCCAGCAGATCGTTGATGCGGTCATAGACATCCGTGCCGGCCTCGCCGCCCGGGAAACGGTAGTAGAAGGCGCCATAGGCGGTTCGCTCCGCCTTCAGCCGTTTCAACTCCCCGTAAGTGCGTAGATAGCCCCACTCCTGCTCCCGCAGGCGTGGTTCCTCGCTGTAGCGAAACTGGCTTCGGGGAAAGGAGCGGACGATGTTCTCAAAGGTCGAGCGGGTTCGCCAAAACGGCGAGATGTAGAAATAGACCGATTCGTCACCCAGCAACTCCTTCAACGCACGCCCGGCCTGACGGGCCTGCTCGACTCCCTTTACGGTCAGTTCGATTGTATAATCGGGCTCCGTGGCGAATTTGCTTTCGTCGTTGTTCGCATGGCACTCGCCATGCCGGATCAGGATGATACGGCGCGGTTTCATCGGTCTGGGTCAGGATGGGTTTATACAAATTTACGGATTTTTACTCAATCACACAACCATTTACATATAAAAACGGGGAAGCAGAAGCACACAACAGCCCAGAACAATGTCGGATACATATATGAGGAGAGGCTGATCGTGTTTCATGGTCTGGATGCCGTCAGAAAACAACCCAAATTATTTGATTGTGCCATTCGTCTTTTTTGCGGCGATTCGATTTCTTTTCGAGGTGGAGCAAAATCGGAGGGCATCTGCTTGCTTTTCAAAATAAAAGCTTATCTTTGCATCGTAGTAGGAAATCGACCCCGTGAAACCCTGCAAAATGGTGCGGTTTTTCGGTGGAGCAACCGCGGGAGACAATCCCTTTTGCCGAAATCCAATTCAAAGAGATACAGCCACTTAATTGAATAGTTCGATTCCTGGTGGTACCACACGAAAGACCCGATTTCAGATTGAAATCAGGTCTTTTTGTTTTTCCGTACTGCTCTCGGCGGCAAAAAGAGTCCGGAGCAACCGGAATCCCCCACCACAGGGCAACTCTCCGGAACAATATCCCGGGCAGCGAACATCGGATAATGGCAGCGACACAGGCGCGGGCAAACAGGCGTAGGCAAACACCGCAGACAAAAAGTCTTGGACGAACTGGCGCGGACAAACGTCGCTGGTAGACAGGCGGATAAGCAGGCGAAAACAAATGCCGCGGACAGACAGGCCGGGCAGAGAGTTGCGGACAAATACCGGGACAAATCGCCGGAGGCAAATCGCCAAAGACGAATCGCCGGAGGGGGGGGGGCGAACGGGTGACTATGAATGCTTGTCGCGGAGCTGCTGCTTGAGCCGGCAGAGGTGCTGCGGCGTAATCTCCAGATAGGAGGCCAGCACGCGGTCGGTTACCGCCTCGACAATCTCCGGCCGATTCTTCAGCACGGCCTGATAACGCTCCATGGCCGAGCCGTTGATGAGCGAAAGCTTCCGCTCGCAGATGCAGATTTGGGCCGATGCCAGGCTGAACATCCAGCGGGCGAACTCGTCCGAGCCGTTGATGAACGAATAGAAGGTTGCACGGTTCATCCGCAGCAGTGTGGCGGGTATCTTGCAGGTTTCGGCCATCAGAAAGGCCGGTGCGTCGAGGTAAAACGAGAGCGGCGACATGAATATCGTACCGGGAGAGGCAAAGCCGAAGGTCGACTCCTTGGCGTCGTCCACATGGAAAAGCCGCACGATGCCGCTCTTGACGCAGAACACGTCGGTGCAGATTTTCCCGAAATCGATGATGCGGCGGCGCGGTTTGACCTGAATCTCCTCCATCGCCCCGAGAAAGCGCTCCACAAGGGCGTCGGAGGGCATGAACTTACACTCTTCCTTGACCAGTTGTTTCAAATCCTTGTTCATGCACGCAATATTAACCATAATCTGCCGAAAATGCAAAATCTGGAGGCATGAACTTAGGTTAACGATTTTTTGCGTATAAATCATTTACTTTGTATACGAAACCCATCTTAACATATATTACCTATGAAACAGCTTGCCCCAATGAAATTGCTGCGCTGCCTGCTGGCGGCAATGCTGACGCTCTCACTGACCTTCTGCTCCTACGACGACTCAGACCTTTGGAAGTCTGTAAACGGACTTTCGGAGCGGCTTGACCAACTGGAAAAGTCGATGCAGGAGGAGATTGACGCATTGAAAACCATCATCGAAAAACTCAACCAGAAGGAGGTCACCGTAGACTCGGCCGTGCAGACCGGGAACGGATGGACCATCACCTTCTCCGACGGCACGACCGTCACCATCGACATGAGCGGTTCGGGCGACTGGTCCCCGGCCATCATCGTCGTCGAGGAGGAGGGCGACTACTGGTGGGGCTACAAGAACCCCGAAGGCACCGTTGTCTTCCTGACCGACCAGGAGGGCAACCGCATTCCGGCCGCTGCCGTGGCGCCCCGCGTACGCATCAACCCCGAGACCGAAACGTGGGAAATCTCGGCCGACGGCGGAGTGACGTGGGAGGATACCGGCGTCGCAGCCTCGGGCGAAGACGGGAAGAGCCTCTTCAAGGATGTCCGCTTCGAGAACGGCATGCTGGTCATCGAGCTGATGGACGGCACCGTTGTCAACCTTCCGGTCACCCAGCAGCTGAGCTTCTCATTCGACACGGAGGGTCCGCTGGAGTTCTCCTTCGGCGAGACCGTCGCCGTCGACTACACCATGACGGGCGCCGTGAATACCCAAATCAGCAAGCCCGACGGCTGGAAGGTAGCCTTCAAGGAGGATAAAATCGAGATTACGGCCCCGGTCGAGGAGAACACCTTCGCCGAGACGGAGGGCAAGGTTTCGGTCATCGCCCTCTCGGCCGCCGGTCTGAGCGTCTACGGTGAAATCGGCGTCCGGATTGCCGCTCCCGTGGCGGATGCCGTCGACCTGAACGCCAACGGCGCCTATGCCAACTGCTACATCGTCACGCAGCCCAACACCACCTATCAGTTCGATGCCACCGTCATGGGCAACGGCATCGCCACTGCGGGTCTTGATGCCCCCGTCAAGTTGGAACCCAAGGATGTGATGGTGCTGTGGGAGACCGGCTCGGAGGCCGGCGGTGTCATCGCCAGCGTCGAGTTGACGAAGGAGGGCAAGGTGCTCTTCACCACCTCGGGAACCATCAACGGCAACGCCGTCATCGCCGTAACGGACGGCGAGCCCGTCACGGAGCCCTATCCGCGCAAGCGGGGCACCATCCTCTGGAGCTGGCACATCTGGGCAAACAGCGAGGTGAAGGATGTGGCCTGCACCAACGCCGAGGGTGAGCAGTTCACCATCATGGACCGCAACCTGGGCGAATGGACCCAGCCCGAAGGGAGCCTCTCCTCGTACGACGGCCTCAAGTACCAGTGGGGCAGAAAGGACCCCTACGTAGGCTTCAACAGCGGAGGCGCGCTCATGGATGGCTCGGTCGTCTACACCGACACGGACTACCAGCCCATGGTGGGATACGCCACCTCGACCACGTCGGATGCCGCCACGCTGCTGGAGGCCATCCAGTACCCCGAGATGTTCTTCACGGGCACCTACAACAACATGTTCGACTGGTACGGTCTGGGCGGTTCGGACGATGCCGAGACGCTCACCCACCGCAACGACCACCTCTGGGGCAACCCCGACGAGACGGCCCCTGTCAAGACCATCTACGACCCCTGCCCCGAGGGATACATGGTGGCACCACTGAAGGTCTTCACGGGCTTCACCGCAACGGGCGCAGCAGCCTTCGACTCGTCGTCCATCCTCTCCGATGGTTCGTTCAACAACGGCTGGACCTTCACCAACGCCCACTCGTTCTTCCCCGCCGCGGGACAGATGGCCAACAATTCGGGTGTCCTCCGCCTCATTCCCGGCCCCCAGGGACGCGAAGGATACTACTGGACCTCGTCCGTTGACGAAGGAAGCTCGAAGATGGTCGACTTCAACGCCAACTACGTGATGTTCAATTCGAACAAGCGGGCTTCGGGCTGCAGCGTACGCTGCGTCCGGGTTCTCTGAGAGGCGACAATCGTTGAGGCCGGACATGCGGAAACCGGCCTACGCGAGGTGACGAAGGCCGGACGGGAGTCGCTCCCGTCCGGCCTTTGCCGTATGCGGGCAGGAACGAATCTTGAAGGATGGTCGGTTTTCGGGAGAATTATTCGTACCTTTGCAGCCCTACTGCCATACGACGCATGTACCGATTCGCAACATACAAGGAGCAATACCGTGCTAACCTGCGGCTGGCCTTCCCCGTCGTGCTGACCCAGGTGGGACAGATTCTCACCCAGGTGGCCGACAACCTGATGGTCGGCCGCTACGGCGGTGAGGACTCCACGCCGCTGGCCGCCGTATCGTTTGGCGGCTCGGTCTTCTTCATCCTCTTCATCGCGGCCGTGGGGGTCGCGCTGGGACTTACGCCCCTCGTCGGCGAGCTCTACGCCCGCAGGGAGCGCGAGCGTTCGGCCCGGCTGCTCCACAACGGCATCCTCTTCTACACGACGCTGGGCTTCGCCGTCGGGGCGCTGCAGTATGCCGCCACACCGCTGCTCTACCGCCTCGGGCAGCCCGTCGAGGTGGTCGACATGGCCATCCCCTACTACCACATGCTGGTCTACAGCATGCCCTTCCTGATGCTCTTCTTCGCCTTCAAGCAGTTCCTCGAAGGGGTCGGCAACACGCGCGTGGAGATGGCCGTGACGATTTTCACCAACCTCTGCAACATCGGCTTCAACGCCCTGTTCATCTACGGCAACCTCGGATTTCCCGAGATGGGGGCCGAAGGCGCCGGTCTGGGCACGCTGCTCTCGCGCGCCATCGCCCCGCTGCTGATGGTGGGCTACTTCCTCAAGCGCCCGCGCTACCGACTCTACCTGCGCGGCTTCTCGCTGCGCAGCCTCAACCGCCGCGACATCCGCTCGCTGCTGCGCATGGGACTGCCCATCGCCTCACAGATGTTCCTCGAATCGTCGGCCTTCGTCGGCACGGGCATCATGATGGGCTGGTTCGGCAAGGAGGCGCTCAGCGCCAACCAGATAGCCATGACGCTGGGCAACTGCGCCTTCATGATTGTCCTCTCGATTGGCGCGGCGACGACCATCCGCGTCTCGCACTGCTACGGGCGGGGCAACATCGGCGAACTGACGCTGGCCGCACGTGCCTCGTACCACCTCGTGCTGGCGTGGAACACGCTGGCCGCACTCTGCTTCATCGCCCTCCACGCCTGGATTCCCACCCTCTTCACCTCGAACAGCGAGGTCATCGCCATCGCCTCGGAGCTGATGCTCTTTGCGGCGCTCTACCAGCTGGCCGACGGCGTGCAGAACGTCTCGGTGGGCATCCTGCGCGGCATCCAGGACGTGCACATCATCATGCCCATCGCGCTGGTCTCCTACTGGGTGCTCAACCTGCCGGTGGGCTATCTGCTGGGCTTCACGCTCGGCATGGGGCCCTCGGGCCTCTTCGTGGGCTTCTCGTTCGGCCTCTCGGCCGCCGCCCTCATGCTGATACTCCGCATCCGACGCAGCGTTCACCGCCTGCGCACGGCCGCGTGAGGAATCGGAAAATTTTTGTATCTTTACGGAAATTTTACACCATGGACCAAACCGTAAACCACCATAAAAACTGCTGCAAACCCGAAATGGGACGCGGCTGCAGCTTCTGCGACTGCGGCTCCGAGTGCGAGGCGCTCCCCTGCGAGGGGTGCTTCAAGCTCCACGAAACCTCGTGGCTCGAGGATTATCCCGTCAACCTGCCGAGCGACATCGTGGAGGTGCGCTTCAAGAATACGCGCCGCTCGTTCTACCAGAACGTCAACCACCTCGACCTCAAGCGGGGCGACATCGTCGCCGTCGAGGCCTCGCCGGGCCACGACATCGGCATCGTCTCGCTGACGGGCGACCTGGTGGCCCGCCAGATGCGCCGCACGGGATTCACCCCCTACAACGGCGAGTACAAGAAAATCTACCGCAAGGCCAAGCCCTACGACATCGAACGCTGGCAGGAGGCCATCGCCCTCGAACACGAGACGATGATTGCCTCGCGGCAAATCGCCGCCGACATGGGTCTGAACATGAAAATCGGCGACGTGGAGTACCAGGGCGACAAAATCAAGGCCATCTTCTACTACATAGCCGACGAGCGCGTCGACTTCCGCGAGCTCATCAAGGTCTTCGCCGAGCGGTTCCACATCCGCATCGAGATGAAGCAAATCGGAGCGCGCCAGGAGGCGGGCCGCATCGGCGGTCTGGGCGCCTGCGGCCGCGAGCTGTGCTGCGCCTCGTGGATGTCGAGCTTCTCGAGCGTCACCACGGGAGCCGCCCGCACGCAGGACATCTCGCTCAACCCCCAGAAGCTCGCCGGACAGTGCTCGAAGCTCAAGTGCTGCCTGATGTACGAATACGACGCCTATGCCGACGCCCGCAAGGAGTTTCCGCGGCTGCGCGAGCCGCTGCTGACCGACGAGGGGGAGTTCCATCTGGTGAAGAGCGACATTCTGGCCGGAACGATGTCGTTCAGCAGCAGCAAGGATTCGATGGCCAACATCATCACGCTGCCCGTCTCGCGCGTGAAGGAGATTCTGGCGCTCAACCGTGCCGGCAAGCGCGCCGAGCAGCTGCAGGACGACAGCGACCTCGAACCCGAAACCGACGAACCGTCGTTCCGTTCGGAGGAGGACAGCATCACGCGCTTCGACAACACCAAACGCCGCAGCCGCCGCAACCGCAACCGCCGCGAAAACGGCCGTGAAAACGGCCGCAACGGTCAGTACGGCAGCCGCCGCGAGAACGGCAACGGAGCCGCCGCGCAACAGGCCGAAGGCTCGGCCGAGGAGGCCCGTCCGACGGCTGAGAACGGCGCAGCGCCGCAGCGCGGCGGTGCCGAGAAGGGACACGGCCGCAACGACCGTTCGCGACGCCGCAACAACGGAGGCAATGGAAACAATGGCAACGGAGCCAACGGCAGTCAGGAGCACCGCGAGGAGCGCACCGCCGCCCCGGCCGAACAGCGTGCGGAGGGAGAGGCTCAGGGCAACCGTCCGCGTCCGAACCGCAACCGCAGCCGACACAACCGCCCGCGTCCGAACGGAGCCGCCGGAGGCGACGAGCGCCGCACGAAGAGCCGCCCCGAAGGGGGCCGCAAGGCGGAGGAGGCCTGATAACCCGCACGCCATCCAGACAAAAACCGGACATGGAGCGGGCAAACGCTAGGAACAATCATGAAGGCATCGAGCCGTAGAGAGAATCGACCGTACAGCACGGCAGAGACCGCCGCTCGGCGCAGCAACATGCGCGCGGCGGAGCATGCGGGAGCTGCGGGGAGAATATGGAGCGTCGCCTCATGCGCGGGCAAAGCCCTCCGCACGGGGATGCGCCGGGGATGGATGCTGCTCGCCGCAACGACGGTCTGCGTCGCCGCGGGCGGCTGCATGGCCCACACGCAGAGCGTCGCAGTCGATGTCGACGCTCGTGACTGGAGCCGGCCGGCGCTCCTGTCGTTTACCAACAGCGACACCACCACGCTGCGCGACCTGCACCTCTTCGTCCGCTGCAACGAGCGCTTCGAGGCCGACTCGCTGCCGCTGCGCGTGATGCTCCTCTCGCCCGACTCGCTCCGCTTCGAAGAGCGCTTCGTGCTCCGCACCGAGCGCGGCGAGCTGCCCGCCGCACGGAGCCGCGTCTGCGAGGCTCCCTACCGGAGCCGGGTCGTGCTGCCCGACACGGGCCGCTACCGCCTCGTCATCGCCCCCGCAACGCCGCAGCGCGGCATCGAGGCAGTGGGCATCAACATCGTAAAAACAGAATAAACCGACCAATCCGTCATGGGAAAAGACAAACTGCGCCGTTTCAGCGAAAACCTCACCTTCAAGTGCTTTGTGCAGCCCGAATTCGACGACATATTCCGTTGCGACCATCCGCTCAAGGGGCACTGGCAGCGCGATTTTTTCCACAACGACCATCCCATCGTCCTCGAACTGGGCTGCGGCAAGGGTGAATATACCGTGGCGCTGGCCGAACGCGAGCCCGGGCGCAACTTCATCGGCATCGACATCAAGGGGGCCCGCATGTGGCGCGGCGCCAAGACGGTCACCGAGCGGGGCATGACCAATGCCGCCTTCCTGCGCACGCGCATCGAGTTCATCGACCACCTCTTCGGCGAGGGGGAGGTCTCGGAAATCTGGATTACCTTTCCCGACCCGCAACTCAAGACGCGCCGGGCCAAGAAGCGCCTCACCTCGCCGCTCTTCCTCGAACGCTATGCCCGGCTGCTGCGCCCCGACGGATGGCTCAACCTCAAGACCGACTCGAAACACCTCTACGCCTACACGAACGAGGTTATCCGCCGCTTCGCGCTGCCGTGCGAAGTCTCCGAACCCGACATCTACGGCTCGGGCTTTGCCGACGAGACGCTCTCGGTCAAGACGGCCTACGAGACGCTCTTTCTCGAGAAGGGGCTCCCCATCACCTACACCCGCTTCTCGCTGGGCGGGCGCCGCGACTTCCCCTGGTTCGACTGGGAGGAGGACCAAAAGCTCGAAAAGGACAACGAGGAGGAGCGCCGCCGGTAAGACCGTTCGGGAGGACGCCTTTCTCATACGGAGGGCCTGTTGCACCGCCCCATTATCCCGTAATACCACACCCCGACGGGCAGTCCGCCCGCCGGGGCTCTTTTTGCCCGGGCTGAGCGCCTGACAAACCCCGCATCCAAACTGTCCTTCCACCGCGCGTCACTGTCTTCGGAGCTGCACCCCTTCATTCGAAGCTGCGCCAACCTCACCTTATCCACCGGCCGACGACACACCACCCCACTTGAACCGCTCCGCGCCCCTTCAAGCGACCGAACTGCCTCCGAACAGCCTCCCAACAGCCTCGACATTCCCTCCTTAACAACCCTCCGCCTCCATGCCCGTCCCCTTCACCCACTCTCTACGGATAAAAGCGCTCAGTCTACTAAAATTTTAGAAGAAATATTTGCATTTCTAAAAAATTAGTAGAATATTTGCATGGGGAGAGCACAGCAGAGGAAGATAAGCCTCCGGCGCATCGGACGAAGGGGCGGAAGAAGCAACCCGTCGCAGCGTCAGAAAGTGCAGAAGAGCGACACGGTGGCGCATCGGACAGAGGGGCGGGAAAAACAACCCGTACCGACGTCAGAAGCAGAATGGACGGATGGCAACCAGCACCACCCCGGCAAACGGAAGGCCTCAACGCAACCGCCCCACCCCGAAAAGCGGGCAGGAAGGAGCCTGAACCCGACGAACAGCAGCTCCGTCCGAGAGCTCACAAACCATAAAAAACGTAGAAAAACCATGGATACAAAGATGAACAACAGCACCCCCGCCCAGTCGCTCACGCGCGGCGAGGAGGAAATCATGCAGATACTCTGGCAGCTGGGCGAGGCGACGGTCAACGAGGTGATTGCCTGCACCCGGGAGCCGCACCCCAAGTACACGACCGTGGCCACGTTCCTCAAGATTCTGGAGAACAAGGGCTTTGTCGGCCACACGGCCGAGGGCAAGAGCCACCGCTACCACCCGCTCGTGGCCAAGGAGTCCTACGCCCGAAACGTCATGCAGTCGATGCTGGGCTCCTACTTCAACGGCTCGCTGGCTCAGATGGTCTCCTTCTTCTCGCAGCACGAACAGATTTCAATCAAGGAGATGGAGGAGATTCTCGAAATCATGCACTCCATCCGCAAATAGCGCCCGGAGCCGCCGACTCCCCGCACTCAGTCAACCAACCTCAAAAACGGACAAACCATGAAGGAGCTGACGACCTACCTCCTCGAATCGCTCGCCTGCGGCGGCGTACTCTACGCCTGCTACCGCCTGCTGCTCGACCGCCGCGTCGCCTTCGGCTGGTGCCGCGGCTGGCTGCTCGCCCTGCCGCTGCTCGCCGCCGTCATCCCGCTGCTGCGGATTCCCCTCTATCCGGGCGAGGTGATTTACCTCACGGCAGCGCCCGCTCCGCAGAGCTGGCTCCCCATCCCTGCCGAGGCGATGCCTGCAACGGTGGTCGAGGCGGAACGCATCACGGCCGGGGAGCTCCTCACATGGCTCTACGCCGCAGGTGCGGCCGCGGTGCTCGGAGCCGCCGCCGCCCAGCTGTGGCGCATCCGGCAGCTCGGCCACGGCGCCGCAGTCACCCGCACGGGCCGCATGACACTCGTCCGCACACGGCAGCAGTGCGCCGCGTTCTCCCTCTTCGGCAGGGTCTACGTCTGGGAGCAGCTCCCGCCCCGCGAGCTGGAGGCGGTGCTGCTGCACGAGGCGAGCCACATCCGCCGCCGACACTCGCTGGAGCGGCTCGCCATGGAGCTCCTCAAGGCGGCGCTGTGGTGGAACCCCTTCGTCTGGCTCGCCGCACGGCGGCTGGTCGAGGTCGAGGAGTACGAGGCAGACAGCGACGTGCTCGCATCGGGATATGCACTCAACAGCTACATAGATACCCTCTTCATGCAGCTTTTCGGTTATAGTCCGGAAATAGCCAACGGGCTGCGCAGTTCATTAACCAAAAAACGACTCAAAATGATGACTTCGAAGACCCCAAGCCGTCATGCACGGCTCCGACTTGCGGCCACACTGCCCTTCATCATCGGACTGCTCTGCGCCTTTGCCTTCACCTCACGAGCCGCAGTCATTCTGCCGGCCGAGACCGCCGAACCGGCCGCACTCGCCGCAACTACACCGGCTGCAACACCTGCTGCCACGGCCGAGACTCCCGCCGTCACCACCGAAATGAACCTGCAGCAGCCCGCAGCTGCCACGCCGGAGGTCTGGCCCTCGGACAAGGGCTGCCGCGTACACCTTGTAGTCGCCTTGAGGGACTTTACCCGGAACGGGAAACACGCCACGACGAAACGGGACGCCTCGGGGGCGATTGTTCGCGTCAAGGGCTCCACGCTGAGTGCGGTCACCGACAAAAAGGGGGTGGTCGAACTGACCGTACCGCAGGGGCACCTGCTCGAGGTCTCCCGCACGGGCTATGAGACCCGACTGGTCAAAGTTCCCCGCGAGGAGCGCTTCTCGCAGTCTGTCATACTCGACAAAAGCGCCGGCGATACGGACAACGAGGCCCGACAGCCCAAACAGGCCAAAGGTATTCGGTCCACCGACTTTTGTGACAAGAATGGCGTGGCGGGAACACCGCTCTACCTGGTCGACGGCATCGAAACCGACCCCAACGACATTCCGACAAACATCTATAATTTGACCATCATTCCGGCCGAGATAGCCGTGGATAATTACGGCGAGGAACGGGGACGCTTCGGCGTAGTGGATATAAGGACCCAAAACATTCGGGAGATGGCCCGGGAGACAGAGGGCTTCCCCTTCCCCGGGGGTGAAACGATGCCTTCGTTCGAGGGCGGTGACCTCGGAAAGTTCCGCCAATGGCTCCAGACTCAGGTGCGCTACCCGGCCAAGGCCATCGAACAGCAAATCGAGGGACGCGTCGTCTGCTCGTTCGTCGTCGAGCGCGACGGCTCGGTCTCGAACATCATGGCGCTGCAGTCGCCCGACCGGCTGCTCACCGACGAGGTGCGGCGCGTGCTCGCAACCTCACCCCGCTGGACCCCCGGCATGCAGAAGGGCAAAACGGTCCGCGTGAAGCTGGTCGTCCCGGTGGATTTCAAGCTTCCCCCAATCTCAATTGTGACTCCCATTGTCCTCGATGGAGAAGATGACGTGATACCACCAATCGAAGACATCCCATATCTGAAAGTCGATACGATGCCCCTCTTCCGGGATGGAAACCCACATGCCTTTTCCCAGTGGCTCCAGACACAGATACGCTACCCGGCTGAAGCGCTCAGGAAGCGAATCGAAGGGCGCATCATCTGCACGTGCGTAATCGAGCGCGACGGTTCGGTCTCAAACGTCCGGCCCCTCAAGATTGCCGACATATCGCTGTATGAAGAGGTGAAACGTGCGCTCAAGAACTCGCCCCGCTGGACGCCCGGCCGCCACAAAGGCAAAATCGTCCTCGTAAAGAAGGTACTGGTGGTCGATTTTTCCATCGAAGAGAAAAAGACCGACAACTCCACCGCAACAGTCCAAGGAAACATCACCGTTTTACCGACCGAATAGCCCGAGTCTGAAGGGACCCGGGAAGAAGCGGACAGAGAGAACATATCCGACCATCAAGCGGAAGAGGGCGCCCGACCTGGTTCAGCGGGCACCCTCTTTTTTGTCGTTCCGCTCCATCCGGGGCGGGAAGGGGTCAATATGCGGCCGGGAAGAGGTGCGGCAGAGGCGCCGACCACTCCGGAGCGCAGCATCAGTTCTGCGGCAGGCCGAGCAGCCGAGCCAGACGCTGCGAGAGCTGCGTGTTGTCCATCACACCGCCCAGGCGCCCGGCCCCCGTGCCGTAGAAGTATACCGGCACGAGCGTTCCGGTATGGCTTTTCGAGCCGAAGTTGTACTGCAGACCGTTTTCGGCCTGCGTGAAGTCCTCGTCGTTGGCCGGAATCGACAGCCCGCCCGTCTCGTGGTCGGCTACGACCACCACGAGCGTTCCGGGGTGTGCATCGGCATAGTCCATCGCCTCACCAACGGCGGCGTTGAAGTCGCGCATCTCGGCCAGAAGGCGTTCGGCATCGTTGTCGTGGGCCGCCATGTCGATGAGCGACCCCTCGACAAGCAGCATCCAGCCGCGGTGCAATGAATCGTCGGCCGTGAGCAGCTCGAGCGCCTTGCGCGTCGCCCGCGGAAGGTAGTCGCCGCGCCGGGGCGCCGCCTCGAGGTGCTTCTCGGCAAAGGCCCCCAGGACACGTCCGCTGTGGAGCGTGTCGGTCTGCTCAAACCGGTCGACCACCGTATACCCGCGTCGGCGGAAGGCGTCGAAATAGGTGCCTCCGTCGGAGCACTCCTCCGCAAGCCACTTGCGGCCGCCCCCGAAGAGCACGTCGACGCCGCTCGCCAACAAATCGCGGGTAATCGTATCGACATCACCCCGCCGGGCCACATGGGCGTAGAAGGCCGCCGGCGTGGCGTGCTGCAGGTAGCAGCTCACCACGATGCCGCTCCGCAGACCGGCCTTCTCGGCGCGCATCATGAGCGACTCGTAGCGCTCGCCATCGAGCGACTGGCCGATGGTTCCGTTGCCGGTCTTGTGGCCCGTTGCAAGCGCCGTCGCCGCGGCGGCCGAGTCGGTCACGCGGTTGTTGGCCGAGCGCGTGCAGACCAGCCCCACGCTTTGTGCGCGGTCGAACGAGGTCGGCGCGTAGCCGTTCTCGACCATCAGCATCGAGACATGGGCCAGACCCATGCCGTCGCCCACCATGAAAATCAGGTTGCGGACCTCGCCCTCGGGGTTCGCGGCCCGGACACCGCCCCACGCAAGGAGGCTCAGCGTCCAGACAAGCAGGATTGTCGCAGTCTTCTTCATAACAGGTACAAAGATAGCCCTTTTTCCGCGAAGGTGCACCGCCCGAAGGCAGGTTTCACGGCTACGTCATTGCAACGTAACACCGCAGCCGCTCCCGACCGGCTCCGTCACAGCCAGATTTGCCCCGCCCATCGGTCCGGCCGCCGGCGCCTACTCGCGCTGGCAGCGGACGTTGTAGCCGTAGGCGGCGTCGGACTTGTCGGTCGACTGGGGCTGGAGCAGCTTGCCCGTGCTGAGCCGCTTCGAGATGTAGAAGTGCGAGATAGTCCGTCCCGAGCGGTAGTTCGACCAGTAGTGGCCCGTGCGCGTCGTGGCAAGCCCCACGAGATTGCCCTGGTCGCGGTTGCGGTAGCCCTGCGCAGGGTACCAGTCCTTCGTCCCCTCGTGCGTATAGGTCATGCCGTAGAGCGTGCCGTCCCACGTGCTCACCCCCTCGATGTAGCGGTCCGCCTCGTCGGCAAAGTCGTCCCACGTGTCGCGGTCGGGAACGCGGTAGCCCGGAGGACAGGGGTCGTAGATGCTCTTCTGCGTGCCCCACAGGTCGTCACGCGGCGAGGCCAGCCAGTCGTAGGTGCCCGTCGTCCCCTTGTTCGAGAGGAAGGTCATGGGGTGCGCCGCGGCATACTCGAGTGTCGAGAACTCGGCACCGGAGGCCTGCTGCCAGGCGTGCGCCTCGGCAAAGGCGGGGTTGACCGTGGTACCCGCCCGGGCCTGCGCCATGCTCTCGGCCGAGCTCTCGGTCGTCACGCCCCCGCAGAAGGGCTCCTTGCGCCCCCACTGGTAGTAGAGGCCGTAGGCGGTCGTCTCGCCGGGCGTGGCGGAGGTGGCCCCCAGGTTACGGTCCTGCATCACGCGGCCGTTGGCGTAGGTGACCGTCGCGGGCTGTTCGGTGAACCAGAGGTGCCAGCTCCAGAGGATGGCCCCCTGCGCGTCGGTCAGCACCACCAGCGCATTGCCCGCCACGAAAGGCTCGACCGTGAGGTAGATTCTCCCGCGAGCCGCATCGAGCCGCACCTCGCCGAGCGTCGCCTCGACGCCCGTCGTGGCCCAGAGCCAGTCGGCACGCATGTCGTCGGTGAGCGCGATGGAGGCCCCGTCGCCCGAGCCGTTGCCGCACACCGTGGCGTCGAACATGTAGCGGCCCGCCGCCGAAATGATGTAGCAGTTGGCGCGCCCCGCAGCACTGAGCTCCTCGGCCGCGGGACCCGGGTCGGGCTCCGGTTCCGGATCGGGCACGGCCGGTTCGACCACGCGCACCGCAATCGAGGCCTCGCGGCGCAGCCCCTCCGGAGCGGTCACCGTCACCGTAAGGCGCGTCTTCACCTCCTTCTCGGGGGCCTGCGCCTTCAGCACGCACGGCATGGATGCGGCCTCGGCCTTCCCCTGCTCGACGGAGAGCTTCCACTGGGAGGCATCCTCGCCCGCGGCCGCCGCCGCGAACTCCAGCCCCGCGAACTCCGTGCTGCGGACCGTGAAGGGGATGCTGCGCTGCTCACCCGGCGCAAATTCGACCTCGGAGGCGTCGGCAAAGGCCACCTCCAGCTGACGTACGGAAGGTTCGACGCCTCCCTCCTTTCGGTCGTGGCAGCCGCACAGAAGCAGCAGACACGACACCATGAAACCCGTTTTCTTCATACATATCAATTTTAGGTTGAACGAAATGGTCCGTCATCACGCTCCGCACGGGCATGGAACAACACCTCCCGGCACTCCGACCAGGCGGAGCACCGCAGGGACGAACCTGCAAACGGGCTGACCATCGAGACTGAAGGGGGGGGGTAAGTCGGCAGCCGCAGAATCCTTCCATTCACCGTAGAAGCACAATTCGCACAGGCACGGCGGCAGGTCTTCTGACTCGCTCCACGACCGACGCCTTCCCGACTCCGCGGAGCCAGTGGCACAAAGAGGTCGGCCGATGCCCCGCAGCTTCGAAGCAGCAGGGCCGGAGCACACAGCAACGGGAATTGTTACCGATTCGCACGGTATTCCCTTTTCATTCCCGGCCGCCGCAACGGGGCCGGGAAACCGACGTGCGGGGACAAAGATAGACAAAGCGCCGGCGTATGCAAGCGCAGCCGGCCATTCGGCCCACTTTCGGCGCCCAAACGGACAACCGCCGGGGCGATTGCCGACGCGGAAGGCGGAAAAGTGGCGCTTTTTTACTACTTTTACTCCGCAAAAACAGGAGAGACATCATGGATGTAAGAATCGCCCCCGATTGGAAAGCCATCCTCGAACCCGAGTTCGAGAAGCCCTATTTCGCCGAGCTGACCCACTTCGTGCGCGAGGAGTACGCCTCGCGACGCATCTATCCGCGCGGCAGCAACATCTTCCGCGCCTTCGACAAGTGCCCCTTCGAGCGGCTCAAGGTGGTCATCATCGGGCAGGACCCCTACCACGGTCCGGGGCAGGCCAACGGGCTCTGCTTCTCGGTGGGCGACGGCGTCCCCTTCCCTCCTTCGCTGCAGAACATCTTCAAGGAGGTGAGCGACGACACGGGGGCGCCCTACCCCTCGAGCGGCAACCTTGACCGCTGGGCCGAGCAGGGGGTGCTGCTGCTCAACTCGGTGCTCACCGTACGCGAGCACGAGGCCGCCTCGCATGCGGGCCACGGCTGGGAGACCTTCACCGACGCCGTCGTGAAGGCCATCAACGAGCGCCGGCAGGGCATCGTCTACATGCTCTGGGGCAGCTACGCGCAGCGCAAGGGGGCCATTGCCGACCCCACGCGCAACTGCATTCTGAAGGCCGTACACCCCTCGCCGCTTTCGGTCTACCGCGGTTTCTTCGGCTGCCACCACTTCTCGCGCGCCAACGAATACCTCGTCAGCCAGGGCAAGGAGCCGATTGTCTGGTAGTCGCCTCCCCGACGCGCGGCCGCTCCCGACCGAATGCAAAAATCGCCGGCTCCTACGAAAAACAGGCCCGCTTCCGACCGGGCATAAAAAAAGGCCGCTTCCCCGACGGGGAGCGGCCCTTCTCTTATGTGGCGGCAGGCAGGCCCTGCCTCTCAAACGTTATCCCAGATAGGACTTCAGCAGCTTCGAGCGCGACGAGTGGCGCAGGCGGCGAATCGCCTTCTCCTTGATTTGGCGCACACGCTCGCGCGTGAGGTCGAACTTCTCGCCAATCTCCTCGAGCGTCATCTCCGAGCAGCCGATGCCGAAGAAGTACTTGATGATGTCGCGCTCGCGCTCGGTAAGCGTCTCCAGCGCACGGTCCACCTCCGTTGCAAGCGACTCGTTGATGAGCCCGCGGTCGGCGTTGGGCGAATCGGGGTTCACCAGCACGTCGAGCAGCGAGTTGTCCTCGCCGTCGGCAAACGGGGCATCCACCGAAACGTGACGTCCGGCAACCCGCAACGTATCGGTCACCTTCTCCTTGGGCAGCTCCAGCTCCGAGGCGAGCTCCTCGGGCGACGGAGTGCGCTCGTGTTCCTGCTCGAAGCGGGCGAAAGCCTTGTTGATCTTGTTGAGCGAACCCACCTGGTTGAGCGGCAGACGCACGATGCGCGACTGCTCGGCCAGAGCCTGGAGAATCGACTGGCGAATCCACCACACGGCATACGAGATGAACTTGAAGCCGCGCGTTTCATCGAACTTCTCGGCCGCCTTGATAAGTCCGAGGTTGCCCTCGTTAATCAGGTCCGGCAGGCTGAGGCCCTGATTCTGGTATTGTTTGGCGACCGACACGACGAAGCGCAGATTGGCCTTCGTCAACTTCTCGAGCGCCTCCTGGTCTCCCTTCTTGATTCGCTGGGCGAGTTCCACCTCTTCCTCCACCGTGATGAGCTCCTCCTTGCCAATCTCCTGAAGATACTTGTCCAGTGAGGCACTCTCACGGTTGGTGATGGATTTCGTGATTTTTAACTGACGCATGTTTCTCTATTTCTCCTCTCAATTAAGTTTCCATATCCCGCCCGCATCAGGGAGCTACTCCACCAGAACGTAGCTGGCTGCGCGGCCGTTGGGGTAGATGCCGTCGATGGAACGAACCTTCTCGGTCATGCGCTGCAGGTCGGCAAGCGACAGAACCTGATGGTCGTTGATGTGGGTGATGACGAATCCTTCGCGTACACGGGCACGGGCCAGAATTCCGTCCGCCTTGATGCTCACCACCTGAACGCCGCCGCGGATATCCAACTCACGGCACAGCTTCGAGCCTGCATCGGCGAACTTGCCACCCAGAATCTCGACCACATCGACATCTTCCCGGGTCAATAATTCCGTTTTACCAGCCTTATTACGCAGAGTGACCTCCATTTGTTTCACCTTGCCGTCTCTTTTTACCGATAAATTGACCTTATCGTTGGGACGATGCTTGGCAACCTGCTCCTGGAGCGTCGAGGCCTGCTCGAGTTTCACACCGTCGATGTCGAGGATGATGTCGCCCTTGCGGATGCCCGCTTCGGAGGCGGCACCGCCGTCGAGCACGCTCGCCACGTAGACGCCGCCCAGCTCGTCGATGCCCAGCTCCTTGCCCTCACTGTCGAGGAAGGCCTGGTCGACCGGACGGAACGTGATACCCAGCATGGCGCGCTGCACGACGCCGTACTCCTTGAGGTCCATGACCACCTTGCGGACAATCGATTCGGGCACGGCGAACGAATAGCCCACGTAGCTGCCCGTCTGCGACTGGATGAGCGTATTGATGCCCACCAGCTCACCGTGCGTGTTGACCAGCGCACCGCCCGAGTTGCCGGGGTTGACCGCCGCATCGGTCTGGATGAAGGATTCGATGCTGAACTCGCTCGGGATGACGCCCAGCTGACGCGCCTTGGCACTCACGATGCCGGCCGTGATGGTCGACTGCAGGTTGTAGGGCGAGCCGATGGCCAGCACCCATTCGCCCAGACGCAGCGCGTCGGAGCTGCCGAAGGGGAGCGTCGGAAGGTCCTTGCCCTCGACCTTGATGAGCGCCACGTCGGTCGTCGGGTCCGAGCCGATGATTTTGGCATCGAAGACGCGGCCGTCGTTGAGCTTCACGCGCAGTTTGGTGGCATCCTCGATGACGTGGTTGTTGGTCACGATGTAGCCGTCGGGCGAGATAATCACGCCCGAGCCGCCAGCACGGCGCTCCTGCTTCTGCGGTTCGCCGCCGCGGTTGAAGCCCCGCTGCGGGATGCCGAAGAATTCGAGGAAGGGGTCATAGCCGAAGCTGCCGCCGCGCACCTCGACCTCCTGTACCGCCTCGATGTTGACCACCGCCTTGACGGCATTCTCCGCCGCATAGGTCAGGTCGGGATAGCGCTCCGATTCGTACGACGTGAAGTGGGTGCCGAGCGCCGGCGTGCGCTCCACCTCGTGGTTGATATAGGTCACGCCCGGTTCCATGTTGCGGCCGAGCACCCAGGCCGTGGTTCCGCCGGCAGCGGCGGCCACGGCAATGATTCCCAGATAAAAAAATACCTTTTTCATAACATGCAAAAACTTTGGTTTCATTCTATTCGAAGTCTTTTTGCATCATAGGCTCATCCTTGTTTTTGCTGGACAAACGCAACCCGTCGACCGCTTATTATGCCGAAGGGCAAGAAAAACGTCGGAACGACCTCCGGCGGCACGACGTTCGTTCGGCCGGGGCGTCTTCCCAGGCCCCAGCTCCAACAACCGTCCCAAAGATGCACGCCGCCCGGCGGCGGGACCGGCTCCGCTCCGCCGGGCGTCCGAACGGAACACCTCAACCCCCGAAGCACGACCGACAAAGTTCCGGCACAGCGGGGTGCAAGGCGCCGTGCGACCTATAAAAAGCGCCCCGCAGCCATACGAATCGGACTGCGGGGCACACGGTGCGCCATCGGAAGAGGAGAAGAGTTTCGGTCTGCGGGGCGGCTGCAAAGACGGCTGCGGAGAGGAAAAACGGCCGGGATAGCTGCAGAGCCGAGCGCGGAGAGAGCAAGCCGGCCGGGAATCAACGGCCGGAGGCGGCTGCAGCGGGCGCTTGTCCAGTTGCCGGGGCAGCCGGGGCAGCCGGAGTGTCGACATCTTCCGCCGGGGCGGCCGGGGTGTCCTCGGCAGCAGTTGCTTCATGCCCGGCTGCCAGGTCGTCCGCCGCGGTCGGAGCCTCAAAACGGGGCACCCCGTCGATGTAGCGGCCGACGAAGGCGGCCACGCGGCGCGTATACTCGTCGGGGTTGTCGTGGTAAGACATGGCATGGGCGGCGCCGGGGACCACCCACAACTTCTTCTCACCCGGCTTGGCCTCGAAGAGCGGGTAGACCATACCGGTGGGGACGAAGTCGTCGGCATCGCCGTGGATGAAGAGCATCGGCAGCCGGCAGCGCTTCACCTGCTCGAGCGCCGAGGCCTCGCGGAAGCTCCAGCCGTACTTCACCCGGCAGAGCGCATCGGCCACGTTGAGCAGCGGGAAGGTCGGCAGCGAGAAGCGCTCGCCAAGCTCCTTGGCAAACTGCTCCCAGACGCTCGTATAGCCGCAATCCTCGACAAAGCACTTGACGTAGGGGCGCTGCTCCTCACCCGAGAGCATCATCGTCGTAGCAGCCCCCATCGAGATGCCGTGGACGACCATCTGCGTATGACCGCCGAAGAGCGAATCGGCCACCTCCATCCAACGCAGCACGTCCAGCCGGTCGAGCCACCCCATGCGGATGGCCCGTCCCTCGCTGCGGCCGTGGTAGTAGAGGTCGGGCAGCAGGATGTTGAAGCCCAGGTCGTGGTTATAGAGGTAGCCGACCATGAGCATCCGCTCGGCGCAGTCGGTATATCCGTGGACAATCACGGCCGTGCGGTCGGTCGGCCGGGGTGCGGCGGCGTAGAGCGCATGGAGGCGTTCCCCCTCCCGGCCGCGGATGGTCGTGTCGCGCAGCGCTCCGGTCCGCTCGAGGCTGTCGAGCCAGGGAACGACGGCAGGATATTCCGTGCGGATGTACTCGCGGGCCGAGGGGTTCTTGGCGGCCATCACCGCGTCGGGCTTCAGGGCATAGGAGAGCAGGTAGAGGCCTCCGCCCACCGAGGCGGCGACAAGCAGCAGCAGAATGGCTGCAAGGTATTTCCAGAATCGTTTCATCGTTGCGTATTGTCCCTATTGGGTTTGCTCAGGGCCGTCCCCTCCGAACGGGGCATGGGTAGCCGTTCTGTCCGGCTCAAAATCCGCGCCGGAACGGCTCCGAAGGGGCGCTCCGGGATGCGGGACCCGACGGCCACGGAGCAGGGAGGGCCCTCTTCGGCCTGCGGCCGAGGAGAGCCCTCCGCACATGCGTATGAATCATTCGGCCGGCTCCGAGAGCGGCAGACCGTCGCTCCCGGCGTAGACCATCACCAGCTCGACGGGCTCCTCACCGCGGTTTTCGCCGTAGTGGAGCCGCCCCACCATCTCGATGACCCCTTCGCCGGCGCGGAAGCTCCGCTCGCGGCCGTCGTCGGCCACCACCGTCAGCTCGCCGCGCAGCACCATGCCGGCATTGATGACCGGATGGCGGTGCAGCGCCAGACGGGCGTGCGGCGCCACCTCGTAGTGGACCACCGTCACGCGGGGCCGCCCCGTCGGATAGTCGGGCAGCGGCGCCCCGTCCCAACTGACGGAGGAGTCGGCCACACACGTGGCCCGGACCCCCTCCTTCGGCCGCTCCATCACTTGCCCATCTTGCGCCGGATGTGCTCCAGCATGTCGTCGGTCATGCGCGAGAGGTCCCACTCGGGCTTCCAACCCCACTCTTCGCGGGCGCAGGTGTCGTCGAGCGAATTGGGCCAGCTCTCGGCAATCTCCTTCTTCACAGGGTCGATGTCGTAATCCATGCGGAAGTCGGGCAGACGCTTGCGGATTTCGGCATAGATGATTTCGGGCGTGAAGCTCATCGAGGCGAGATTGAAGCTGTTGCGGTGGACGAGCTTCGAGGGGTCGGCCTCCATCAGCTCGACGCAGGCGCGCAACGCATCGGGCATGTAAATCATGTCCATATAGACGTCGCCCGGAACGGGGCAGGTGAAGTGACCCGACTTGATGGCCTCGTAGTAAATCTCCACGGCGTAGTCGGTCGTGCCGCCGCCCGGCAGCGTCACGTTGGAGATGATGCCCGGGAAGCGCACCGAACGGGTGTCGACCCCGAACTTGTGGTGGTAGTAGTTGCTCAGCAGCTCGCCGGTCACCTTGCAGACGCCGTAGATGGTCGTCGGCTGCATGATGGTATCCTGCGGCGTCTTGTCCTTGGGCGAGGTGGGGCCGAAGGCGCCGATGGAGCTCGGAGTGAAGAGGGCGCAGTGGTGCTGGCGCGCCACCTCGAGCGAGTTGTTCAGCGCCCCCATGTTGACGTTCCACGCCATCTGGGGATTCCGCTCGCCAACGGCCGAGAGCAGCGCCACGAGGTTGAAAATCGTATCGACGTGATAACGGGCCACCACGGAGGCCATGGCCGTAGCGTCGAGGGCGTTGAGCACTTCGAAGGGGCCTGTTTCACCCAGAGTCTTGCACTCGCGCATGTCGGTTGCGACCACGTTGGAGCCGCCGTAAATGTTACGCAGGTAGACCGTCAGTTCGGAACCAATCTGGCCGCCGGCGCCTACTATCAGGATTCGTTTCATCTGTTTGAGATTATGGTTTGGAAGTAAAGTTAGCGAAAGAATATGAAAATCGACACTTTTTTCGCAACTTTTTCACGCAAACCGAAAAAATTCCCGCACGACGAGTGCGCCCCGCCCCGCAAGGGAGCGCTCCGCCCCGGCCGAGGACGGCCTGTGCACCGTCCGCCGCCCCGAACGCCCGGTGCCGGCCGGAGGCTGCGCCGAGGCCGCCCTCCAGCCTCTCCGCGCCATCCGGGAAGGCCTGTCGAGCGGCCCGCTCTAAAAATTTATCGCGAAAAAAGGCGTTTTTATTTGGCCGTTTCAAAATTCTTATATACTTTTGCACCACTCTTAAAGAAGAATGCTGTTGTAGCTCAGTGGTAGAGCACTTCCTTGGTAAGGAAGAGGTCACGAGTT
>OJNZ01000362.1_pt1 | contig 34828 bp, 28 predicted proteins | sample 1598001 | NCBI WGS metagenome assembly OJNZ01 (sample SAMN01915225, study PRJEB22387) | human gut metagenome | isolation source: stool | host: Homo sapiens | place: USA | reverse complement strand
TACACGGTTTTGGGTTCCAGCCATTTCGGCCGGCATTGCCTGGGCGGATTTTGCTAATGACCCACTACGGCACTGAATCGCGGAAAATGCTGCCGTTGCGGTGGTGGCCGGATGATGGCGTGGGTCCGGATGGAGAATCTGCCACAGAGCGGCCTGTCGAAAGGGAGTAATAGCCTGACAAGTCGCTTTAGGGTCTGCCTTTTCATGTCGCGGGGCTTTATACGACGATATATGACAGTTACGACGGTTACTGTAAGTCAGTTAGAATACGTATGCGTGTTCCATGAGTGATTTCTGGTTTCAGAAGCTGCAATCGGGCATCCGGATATGTGGTCAGCTTGCAGCCGGCATGCCACCCGTGATGGCGGAAGTGGCTTTAGGAGAGGTTTCTTGCGACCCAGGGGTATTTTTGACCTACATTACATGCATATCCCCACTGGTAAATCGACTGAACCTCAGTAATGCAGGCCCTACAACAGGTGCGGCTACAAAGGTTTGCGTAGACCGAGACGTGAAACGGATGAGAGGGCGCCGCAGATGGTGAGGATGCCGGCCAGGAGCATGGCGTCGTGGGGAGCACTGTCTCCGAAAAGATGGAAGAAGAGGGCGACGAGGGCTGCACCGGTGGACTGGCCTACGAGGCGGGCTGTAGCAAGCATGCCACCCGCACTGCCGGCACGGTGGTTGGGTGCGGAGCTGAGAAGCATGTGGTTGTTGGGCGACTGGAATAACCCGAAGCCGGCCCCGCACATCATCAGCCGCCATGCTATGTCCGGATGCGAGGCGTTCTCAGGAATAAATGAGAGCAGAAAACATCCTGCACTCATCAGCAGCAGACCGAAAAAACCGAGGAGTCCGGGATGCACCTTACCTATGAGCGAGCCTGCGAGCGGGGCTACGAACACGATGACCAGCGGCCAGGAGGTCATCAGCAGTCCTGTCTCCACGGCATTCATCCCGAAAGTATGCAGGAGCATGAACGGTATGGCCACCATTGCCATCATCTGTGCCGTGAAGGATATGATGCTGGTAAGCACCGACATTGAGAATACAGGAATACGGAGCAGGTCGAACGGCAGCATGGGATACTTCCGGTCAAGCTGCGAGCGTACATAGACGTAGCCGAGAATCAGCAAAAGCGCCACACCTATAAGCACTGCGGTAGGCCCGGTTCCATGCGAGTACATCTCGATGCAGCCTATCAGCAGGCCGAATACAGCGGCATTGAGCAGGCCGTCCCGGATATTGAAATGGCGTCCCTCGATATGGGTAGGATTGTCCGGCAGATGCTTCCATGCCATGAAGAAAGTCACTGTCCCAACAGGTATATTGATGGCGAAGAGCCAGGGCCAGGAGGCGAACGAAAGAATACCTGCCGCAACTGTAGGACCGGCCACCGAGGCAAGGGCCACCACCGTCGCGTTAAGTCCGACACCACGGCCCAGGTACTTTTTCGGATAGGTGATCTTGACAAGCGTGGTATTGACACTCATCATCATCGCCGCACCGATACCCTGAAAGACTCTGGAGGCCACAAGCAGCGGCAGAGTATGCGAAAGGGCACAGAAAAACGAGCCTATGGTGAACAGCACAACTCCGGAGACATAGACCCGCTTGTAACTCAGCAGCTCCCCGAGCGAGGAGAAAGACAGCAGGGTCATCATGATAACCAGCTGGAACGAGTTGACTACCCAGATGGAGTCTGCTGACGACACCCCCAGCTCCTGCGCTATTGTAGGCAGGGCCACATTGCAGATATTGCCGTCCATCACCGACAGAAATATTCCGCACCACAGCGAGGCCACCGCATAGTAAATCTTCGGGCGGGACAGACCGTCCCACTCCAGATTGCCGGTGATGTGCTCTGCATTATTATTCATAACTGCGGCAAATGTACACAAAATCATGGCAATTGCTTATAAATTCTTTCCATTGTCTTACAGATTGGAAAGAATTTTCTATTTTTGTGAAAATCTTAAAAGTATGGAAAAAGCCCCTGACATACCTCAGCACAGCCTTCTTCAAGCCATTATGGAACTACAGCAAGATAACGAGCTGCGTTCTTTTATAGAAGACTTGAATGATGAATACGGATATTGGGATAGAATAAAGTATATCAGAAATTCTTTCCACAAGTCTCCGAATGAGTTATGGGCCCTGATAAAAGCCCAAAGATTCATTTCCAACGTATCTGTCAAAAATTGGGGAAAATACAATATCCACTTCGCATTGACCGACAGAATGCAGCGGCAATGTCATTCTTTTGATATGAACTTCGGGGGAAGATGGGAGTATGAAACCACTATACCTGAAAAAACAAAGGAACGGTATCTTATAAGTTCCCTTATGGAAGAGGCCATATCTTCAAGTATGATGGAAGGAGCTTCTACAACACGCAGGATAGCTAAGGAAATGCTGCGCAAGAAAATGTCCCCCGCTGATAAGTCCCAGCAGATGATTTTCAACAACTATGAGACAATTCAGTTTATCGTCACGCATAAGTCGGAGCCGCTTACAACAGAACTGCTGCTTCAGGTTCACCGGCTGATGACTGACAGCACGCTGGACAATCCTGAAGATTCCGGCCGGTTCCGTCAAAATGACCAGGTCGTCGTGGAGAATGCCATTACCCGTGAGATTGTACACACACCTCCGGCATATACAGAACTGCCTCATTTCCTGGAAACATTGTGTGATTTTTTCAACAACCATGAATCCAGACCATATATCCACCCTATCATAAAAGGAATTATCATCCATTACATGATTGCATACATGCATCCGTTCGTTGACGGGAACGGACGGACTGCACGGGCAATCTTTTACTGGTATATGCTGCGTCAGGGTTATTGGCTGATGGAATATCTGTCAATATCCCGCATCATTTACCGCTCTAAACCCTCTTACGAAAAATCCTTTCTGTACGCGGAAATCGAGAACAATGATCTGGGCTATTTCATAACATACCATATGAGAGTTCTCGAGTTGGCATTCAGGGATATGCAGGAATACATAAAAAGAAAGACCAAAGAGCGGGAAGCCGCTCATCAATATCTGGGGAAGTCAGGCATCAACGAAAGACAAGCTGAAATCATAAAGATGTTTGATGACAATCCGAATGAGGTTATGACTGTAAAAGATGTCCAGGTCAAGTTCAGAATAACTCCCACAACTGCAAAATCTGACATCATCAAGCTTGTACAGCTCGGATTATTGAAAGAAATTGCCGTGAACAAGGTAAAAAGGGCATATATCAAAAGCGATTCCTTTGAGCAGATTCTTTCCAATTTGTAAAATAATGGAAAGAATCTCAAAAATTTTTCATTTGCTTCGAAATCCATATATTTGCAAAAATGAATAAACACTACCGACAAATGAAAGTCAACATCACAGCCAAATCCATCTGCGCGGCCTTGATAGGGGCGGCGGCAGCTGCGGGAGTGTCGTCCTGCGGCAATCAGAATCAAAATCAGACAGAATCACCCATGAAGCAGAAAGTTGAGGAGTACGCACCCTTCGAACTGACATCTCCTTTAGCGGCGCAGCTCAGTGACAACGAGCGTCAGATAGTGGAGATATTCTTCCAGATCGGACAGATCGCCGATGACCTGTTCTGGCAGCAGACATTCGGGGACAAGAGTCTCATGGACCAGATTGCAGATCCGTATGCGAAACAGTTCGCCTACATTAACTACGGCCCCTGGGACCGTCTCGATGACAACAAGCCTTTCATCGAGGGCTACGGAGCCAAGCCCGACGTATGCACCTATTACCCTGAGGACATCACTCTCGAGGAGTTCAACGCCTTCGATGACCCGGACAAGTCGTCCTGGTACACCGTCCTGCGCCGTGATGAGAACGGAAAGCTGAAGACCGTATGGTATCACGAGGAGTACGCGGAGGAAGTAGCCGAGATGTGCGCATTGATGCAGAAAGCGGCTGATCTGGCCGAGGATCCCGGCCTGAAGAACTACCTGCTCAAACGCATCGAGTCTTTCAGGACTGACGACTACCTTCCCAGCGACCTCGCCTGGATGGACATGAAGGACAGCAAGATAGACTTCGTGATAGGCCCTATCGAGAGCTACGACGACAAGTTCCAGGAGACCAAGACCTCCTACGAGTCATTCATCCTGCTGAAGGACACCGAGCGCAGCAAGGACCTGGCCAAGTTTGTGGCCATGCTCCCTGCCCTGCAGAAAGAGCTGCCCTGCAAGCCCGAGTACAAGACCTTCGTGCCCGGCACATCCTCCGACCTCAACGTCTATGACGTAGTCTATTACGCCGGAGACTGCAATGCCGGCAGCAAGACCATCGCCATCAACCTGCCCAACGACGAGCGCGTACACGCCATGAAAGGCACCCGCCGTCTCCAGCTGCGCAACTCGATGCAGGCCAAGTTCGACAAGATTCTCCTCCCTATCGGAGAGCTTATCCTTGCTCCCGAGGAGCACGAGCACCTGAAGTTCGACGCCTTTTTCTGGAACGTGACCTTCCACGAGGTGGCCCACGGTCTCGGTATCAAGGAGACCATCAACGGCAAGGGCAGCGTGGACGCGGCCATGGGCACTGAGAAGACCTCCTGGGAAGAGGCCAAGGCCGATATCCTCGGACTCTTCATGGTATGCCGCCTGATCGAGAAGGGTGAGATCACCAATATCTCCGTAGAGGACGCCATCACTACCTACATCGCAGGCATCCTCCGCTCGGTGCGCTTCGGAGCCGCATCCTCCCACGGCAAGGCCAACATGATGTGCTTCAACTTTATGGAGCAGCAGGGAGCATTTACACGCAACGCCGACGGCCTCTATGTCATCGACTACGCCAAGGCCAAGAACGCCATCAACGCATGGGCCGACCTCATCCTGATCACCCAGGGCAACGGTGACGTCAAGTTCGCCACCGAGTTCCGCGCTAAGAACGGCGGCATCACCCCCGCTCTCCAGGCCGACCTCGACCGCATCAACGCCGCCGGTATCCCTAAGGACATCTTCTTCATCCAGGGTCCCGATGTTCTCTTCGGCACAAAGTAAATCCGCGGCACGGCTGCTGACGGCACTTTCTGTCTCGGCAGTCCTGTCCGCAGCACTCACAGTATCGTCCTGCCGCACCAACAGCGGCGGGACGGATACTTTCATACCCGCACCTCCCGACTGGTCCGACGCAGCGGCATGGTATATTTCAGCACCGGAAGTCCCGGCAGCGGACATTTTCTACATCCTCCCCACCTGCGTATGGGACTGGACCACTGAGGACGGACAGTCCTGCCGCTACTCCGACTACACCCGCACGGACCATATCGAGGCATTCCTCCCCTCCGTAGAACTCGCGGAGGATATTTTCGCCCAAGGCCAATACGGGTTCTACTGCCCCTACTACCGGCAGATCTCCCTCAATGTCTGGATGGACGGTGAGGCGGCGGTAGAGGAGCTCTTCCCCCTGTCGATGGAGGATGTCAGTGCGGCATTTGACTATTATATGGACAATTACAATGAAGGGCGGCCTTTCGTTCTCGCCGGTTTCAGTCAGGGAGGAAAGGCTGTGGTGGAATTAGTCAAGCATCTCCCGGCAGAAGCCTATGAACGGATGGTGGCCGCATACGCGATAGGCTACCGCATCTCTGACGAGGAAGTGGAGCAATACCCGCAGCTGCACCCCGCCACCGACTCGACCGGCACCGGCACCATCATCAGCTACAACTCCGCAGCCTTCCCCGAAGCGGCCTGCGCTGTCCTCTCTCCCTCCGACTTCTGCATCAACCCGGTCAACTGGACCACCGAGGCCGTCCCGGCTGCCCTCAACGACTCGGTGACCGTCACCGTCGACACCATGAGCCACCTGCTGATAGTGGACGGCCTTGACCCCGAAGCCTGTTTCCTGCCCTCATTGGCCCCGATGTTCCCCTTGGGCAACTACCACCTGCAGGAACTGACTTTGTACCAGGACCACCTCCGCCGCAACACGGCCCTGCGCATCCGTAATTGGAGATGTCATCCGAGCAGTCCGTCAACAGCTTTCCAGTCTACAAGGCTCCACCATGCGTTGAGGTAGTCAGCCCTGCGGTTGCGGTAATCGATGTAGTAGGCATGTTCCCATACATCTACAGTCAGCAGAGGACGCAATCCTTTGCGCATGGGGTTGCCGGCATTCGGTTCTGCGGAGATGGAGAGTCGTCCATCTCCGTCAGATACCAGCCAAGCCCATCCTGATCCGAAAAGTGATACGGCGGTCTGAGTGAACTGTGTCTTGAACTCTTCAAAACTCCCGAAGGCTTTCTCTATGGCTTTCAACAGCCTTTGAGGAATCTCCGGTTGTGACGGGGTAAGACCTTTGAAGAAGAAAGTGTGGTTCCAGGTCTGGGCGGCGTTGTTGAGAATGCCGCCGTCGGCCTTCATGATGATCTCCTCCAGGGAGAAGTCTTCAAAGGGCGTTCCCTGAATCAGTCTGTTCAGATTGTCGATGTAGGTCTGCAGGTGTTTTCCATAATGGAATTCCAATGTCTCGCGGCTCATTGCCGGTTCCAGTGCCTCAAGTGCGTAGGGCAGTTCTGGTAATAGATGTTTCATGATTCCAAGATACGAACAATATTCCGGCTTTCCAAGAAAAACCAGGCATTTGTACAGAACAGCAGAGGATAATGCCTCGGTGCTATTGAGGACATCGTCTGTTTCGCCTTTTGTGGAGCATATCGGACTCGAACCGATTACCTCGACACTGCCAGTGTCGCGCTCTAGCCAGATGAGCTAATGCCCCTCCAATGAATGGTCATTATGAAAAAGTTCCGGCAAATATAAGGCAAATTTTCATAATGCAAAACAAAATCTTCACAAACTGTACCGTATTCTGTCGTAGATCACGAATGTGTAACGGTATCCCGTTTTCTCGTCCAGCATTGTCTCAGATCTGGAAGTTTCTTTCCATAGGTTCCGGTCTATTTCCGGGAAAAACGTGTCGGCATCGCAGATTACAGTGTGGACTTCTGTGATGTACAGCCTGTCCGCATCCGGTAATGCACTGCGGTACAGTTGTCCGCCGCCTATCACGAATGTCTCCTCATCGCCTTGTTCCTCATTGCTGCCGGCTGCTTTCCGCAGGGCCTCGTCAAGGGACTTGCAGAACAGGGTCTGGCTGCCTGCAGGAGCTTCGTGCCGCTGGCTTACAATTACGTTTGTCCTTTTCGGAAGCGGTCTCCCTCCGAGGGACAGGAATGTGTTGTATCCCATGATTACCGGATGGCCTGTCGTGACCCGCTTGAAATATTTAAGGTCTTCTGAGATATGCCACAGAAGGTTGTTGTCTTTTCCTATGGCGAGATTGTCCGATACTGCTGCTATTATGGAGAGCATGGTGGTTGCGGTTATTTAAGGGTAAGATTGAATATGGTGGTGTTGTTTTCAGATGTGCAGGAAGCACTTAAAATGGCTGCTGCCGCAGCTGCAAGGATATATTGTGGTTTCATACGTCAGTATTTATCAAAACGTTAGAGCAGTTTGGCGAAGCGTCCGGCCAGGACACGGCGGGTATAGGCGGCTATGGCCTGTCTGTCAGGTGAGAAGCTCCTGCTGCCGGTGTACAGGTCGGCGATGTATGCCTTAAGGGAGCTCTCCTCGTCCCAGTCGAATATCTCCCCGGTACGTGTGGCGGCGAGGGAGCGTTCCAGTACACTGCCGTGGGGACCGAAAGCCGCTATCGGTTTTCCGGCTGCAAGGTATTCGAAGTATTTACCGGTGAGAATGCCGGCGGCCTCCGGTTCTTCTCTCAGTGGCAGAAGGAGCAGGTCCGCGGCTTTCTGCAGGCTGTTGGCCTCGTGATGCGGAACATAGCCCAGGTCTGTCAGTTTTTCTCCGAGTCCGGCATCCCTTATTGCCGCCAATATTTCCGGGTCGGTCTTTCCTGCGAATGTGAGATGCAGGCGGCTGTCGAAACCAGGAAGCTCACGGCACAGCTCGGCGAGGACTTTCCACAGTTTCCGGGGATTGCCTTCAGCCGAGAAAAGGCCTGTATGTACGAGGTTGAATCCAGCCGGGAGCTCCGCTGCCGTGATGCCGGAGAAGTCAGCTTCGTCGTAGCCGTTTTCGATTACGTGGAATTTCTGCCGCACTGTTCCGGAGTGTTCTTCTGATTGTGCCAGCTCCCCAAGGAAGTCCCGGACCATACTGTCAGTGACAGCGGTCACCCGGTCCGCCTCGCGCAGTACCGAAAGCTCCATGGCGGCGTATCTCTTCCTGCTGCGGCGGGTCAGAGGCAGATGCTTGAAGTAGAATATCCGGGTCCACGGGTCGCGGAAGTCGGCTGTCCAGGGAATGCCTGTCGAGCGGTGCAGCTCTCTTGCTATCAGGTGCATGGAGTGGGGAGGACCGGTGCTGACGATAGCGTCCACGGGATGCTCGCGGAGGTATTTTTTCAGGAATCTGACAGAGGGACGGATCCACAGGAACCGGGGGTCAGGGACGAATACATTGGCCCTGACCCAGAGAGAGAGACGCATCATGGGGGATTTGCTTCCCACAGCGTTTATGGGATTGACGGCCGTACTGTTTTCTTTGCCTCCCTTCTTGCCTGTCAGGGCCTTGAATATGGCGTATGGCTCTATGATGGACCGCCTGACGATTTCCGCTTCCGGGCAGATGTCTTTCAGCAGAGATTGGTCGGTCATGGCTGCCTCCGGGTTCGAAGGGGTGTAGATGACCGGCTGCCAGCCGTACTGCGGCAGATATTTGGACATCTTGAGCCATCTCTGCACTCCTGATCCGGCTGTCGGCGGCCAGTAGTATGTGATGATAAGTACGCGTTTCATTGTATCATTCATGTTTTATTTGTCCGGCCCTGCTTCTACATACGCAGGACTGTGTCTTTCTCGGGTACAATCCTGTAGGTCGAGCTGCCGTAACCGCACCAGTAGCCCCTGCCGCCCGATATGTTGGTAAAGATATTCTCATTCACGGGCAGGAAGGGCATTGAGGAGGATATTGTCATCGAGGAAAAACTTTCCCAGAACCTGTATGACACCTGGTCTACGGCGGCAAGTTTGATGTCTACAGTATCTCCGAGGCGGAAAAAGCGCGTGGAGGCTGAGTCCCTGTCCATCAATGAGGTTCCGGCCACATTCTTGTATATGGGTATCCGTAGCACTCCCGATGCGTCAGATGCAAGGTCCGATGCCACTCCGAGAAAGCAGTTGCGGTATTGTTTCTCGCCTTTGTAACGGTAGAATACCACGAAATAGTCGCTGTGGTCATTCTTGTCCGTAAGGTAGCCGGCAAGTCTGAAGAATCCCGGTTTCTCCGGCAAGGACTCCACGGAGACTGAGTCGAACAGGGCCTTGGGAGGTATGGTCGTAGAGGCGGATATTTTCCTGCCCTCGAATTCGGCCTCCACATGATATGTCCTGCCGGGTTCCCCGATGATACGGACAGAGGAATACGTATAAGGCGGCAGATATGCGGTGTCGACACGTCCTGTAAGGATTACCGATGTCTCTCCGTCGCTTACAGTGACTTTCCCGAAATAGATCAGCTTTGACTCGACCATCTCCTCGAGAGTACTGAAGTCTTCTGTGAAGTTTATTGAGTTGTGGAGCATGATTACTGGATGCCCGCCTTCGTCTATCCATCCTTCAAGCACCATTTCCGGTTCTTCCGGTTCCGGCTTCGTGCAGGATACGGCTGCTGCCGCCGCAATCACGAGTGCTGTATTTGCCAGTATGTTTTTGATTGTCGTCCTCATAATTGAAATCAGAATCTGAAGAAAACACTTAAAGACGGTATCGGGTAAGGAAGCATGGATACACTTCTCATGGACGTGCCTGACGCCAGTATGAACTGGACATTCTTATGGGCGTACACATTGTAGACCGACAGGTTTACGGACAACTCGCGGTTGCTGCTCTTTATGATGTAGTACGAGCATGAGAGATCGAGCCTGTGGTACAACGGCAATGTGGCTCCGTTGTGAGGGCCGAATTCGAAAATGAAATGGCCGTTGAGGAGATATGCGTTCACTGCCTCCGTATAGGGAGCACCGGAGGCAAGCACGAACATAGCGCCTATGGACCAGCGTCTTGCCGGCTGGGAACTCAATGCAATGACAAGATTGTGCCGTCTGTCATGGTCAGCTCGGATATTGTACCGGTCCGTGATTTTCGGGAATTTGCGCAGTGCCCATCCTAACGAATAGGATATGTAGCCTTTTACGTAGCCTCTGTTCTTCTGGATCATCGCATTGAACCCGAAATTGCGTCCGTTTCCGTACAGAAAGTCTTTCTGGTAATCGAATCCGTTGTAGATAAGTCCGATGACGTTGGACGACGATTCTATGACATTGTATAGTTGCTTGAAATACAATTCGGCGGAGAAGGACCACGACTTGTCCGGTATGGAACCGCTGTAGCCTATGGACACGGCACGCGACCGTTCCGGAGGATTTGTCTTGTCCGAAAGGAAAAAATAATCCGCCGGCAGCCCCCCGTCCAAAAGTGCGGCCTTGTGCAGTGCCTGACTGTACATGCCGTAATGCAGCTTGATCTCGTGGAGCCCGTTGACAGGAAAATACAATGTGATACGCGGATCGACAGACCATAAAACAATGTTGTTGCCGCAAAGCCATACCGACGGACGAAATCCGGCCTCGTAACGGAAATGAGCATTTACATCATGAGTGAAACCGGCATAGGCAGAAGCCTCGTGCATAATGTCTGTAACAGGTATGTTATCGACAGCTGTACCTATTCCTTCTGACTGTATGGCAAGAGGACGGCCGAGATAGGTATTCCACTCGACACCGGCCCCGATGTGGAATCTGTCTCCGAAAGTCTTTTTGAAACCGGACTTCACTCCAGCCAGTGATATGCCGGAGAAGGTATGTATGTTGACCGGCTGTTCCTCGAAGGCTATCCTGCTCGCGTATCCAGAAAAACTGGCGCTCGTGTTCAGTTCAGAACCGTCGCCGAAGCGGTGCCGCCATGAAAGCGACGCGGCCAGATTGTTCCAGCCTATGTCTGCCGACATGGACGTATTGTTTTCCAAGTCCATACCGTCCATCCCGAAAAAAGCCGACAACACTATCTCGTCATTGTCTGAAGGAGTCCACGTACCGGTGACATTGAAATCCTGGAACTCGTATCCTACATCTATGCCGTTGATGCTCATCAATGAACTGTAAAGCATGCCTATGTAGGATGTACGGGCAGACAGGAACAGGGCACCTTTGTCACCGAGCCTTACGGGCATGGTCAGTTCCGAGCCTATCAGTCCGACATTGCCCTCTATGCCTATCGGGCGGTCGAAAGCGGTATGGGAATAGAGACTGACGCCGCCTCCGAGACGGTTTGTGAATGATGCATTGTGGAACGATGTCTCGACCTCCATGTCCTCGAAGTGGGCCGGTATGAAGGAAGAAAACAGCCCGAGCAGATGATTGGGATAGAACACGGGCGCTCCGTCGATGGACAATATGGTGTGATGGTCCTCACATCCCTGAATGAAAATGCCGGCGGAGGATTCGGTATTCGCCTGCACTCCGGGCAGACTTTGCAGATAGCGCATCGGATCGGCTGTCCCTAAGAATTTAGGCAGATGTTCCATGTCCCGTATCGAGACAGTGACTGCATTTCCTGATTCGGTAATCATGGGGCCCGGCCTGCGGCCGACGACCAGCAGCTCTTCCAGCGTATAGTCTCCTACTGTATCCTGTACTGCCGATATGCTGTCTGAAGGGAAAAAAGAAGATGTATCGGCGGAGAAAGCAGCCGGACTGCCTTTCGCGCCGATACACAATATCATGCACAGAGTTGTGGGCAACAAGTATCTCGCACTAAAGCTCAACGGGGTCTATCTCATTATACCTCAACAGGGAGATGTACTTGTTAATCAAGTCCTCGGTAAGCTGGATTACGGAGCCGAAAGCATTCTCCGTAAAATACTCGTCGAATGCATATTTCGTTCCGTCTTTCGGGAAATACACCACGGGGCAGATGCCGTAATAGTTGTCCTCTCCGTAGACATCCGTTATGAGTTCCGCCTGCTTTACGTCACTGCTGTAATACAGCGAAATGCTCATGTTGTCATTGATCAGGTCAGACAGGTCCAGATTGTACTCCCTTGTGTCGTAGTATCCAGCTCCGTATTCGCTTTCGTATTTTCTTTCCAGGTCCGATATCGAACGGTATATCGCGGACGGATCATTGGACTCCGCCTTTACCTGTATCTGGCTTAGGATATTGGCCGTAGCCATAATCTTGCCGAACTCTATTTCAGGGTCACCGTATTCGAACATATCAGCATAATGCTCGAACCATTCGTCCCAGTCCATGTTGTCACCTTTGTCCATCAGGACGCAGGAGGGAGCCGCCGCAGCGGCAGCCAGAAGCGTCTCGTTTCCATATTTGAGACTGAATTCAGTGGACACGCTTGTCTTCTCAACAGATGCCGAGAGGTTGTAGACAATGTTGGTGATTCTCGCTTCCGTGTTGATTTTCACATGGCTGGACTTTGCTGCATCGAAATCGAAGTCGAATGTTATGTATTCGTTACCGTTTACTTTGACAGACAGTGATATGTCGGACGGGATCGTTGCCGTGAAAGGATGCCATGTCTCATTTTCCCCCTCGTACTCCCAATATCCGTATTCGAATTCCATTTCCTCACCCGATGCGGCTAAGATGACTTCGGCCGGATTGCCGTCCTTGTCCTTGCAGCGAAGTATCACGTTGTCCGACTCGCCCACATACTCCCATGCCATTGTACGGTCATTTGCCTCAAAGATACCTGTGAACTTGGGGAAATCGTATATTTCCAGCGCAGCGTTGGCGGTAAAATTCCCTTCCGAAAGAAGACGGGCATAGCGTGCTGATGTACTTACGATGTTCAATACGCCTTCATAATATTCTTCCACCTCATCCCAGGAGTAGTCCATGTACTCATAAACGATCCAGTCAAATGCCGCGACCGCGTCTTTCTGGTCGGCTGTATTGAACACTTCGACAAACTGTGTGGCTACATCCATCAGTTTCTCTTTTTGCTCTTCGGCTGTAAGCTCGCTGTTTTCGGGATTCTCTGTGCTGCCGGTGTCGAGTTCTGAGTCAGGGCGCTCGTTGCATCCTGCGACAAAGGCAAATGCCGCGACAGAGGATAGAATGACAGGTAGTAATCTCATAATTTAATCTGGTTGGTGTCAGGGTTTGCTGTTATTAATCAGTCTGCACCAGACATAACCCTGACACATATCTGTTGCAGCCTGTTTTTTACAGATACAAAGATAGTGAAATTCCGTATGTCTGCATGGATGGATCTCAAATTTTGGGCAAAATCGAAACTGTTTCTTATTTTTGCCTTTCTTAAACGAAGTGACCGGGATATGGCAAAAGAGAAAAAGGAAAAGGAGGATACCCCGCTGATAAAGCAGTATTACAAATTCAAGGCGGCCTGCCCCGAGGCCCTGCTGCTGATGCGGGTAGGGGATTTCTATGAGACTTACGGAGAGGATGCGGTGACTACGAGCAAGGTGCTGGGTATAGTGCAGACCCGTAAGTCCAACGGGGACCAGGGCTATATCGAACTGGCCGGTTTTCCGCACCATTCGCTGCCGAGCTACATGCCCAAGCTGGTCAGGGCCGGGTACAAGGTGGCAGTGTGCGATCAGCTGGAGGATCCTAAATTTGCCAAGAAACTGGTAAAGAGGGGAGTTACCGAGATAGTGACTCCCGGTGTAGTTTACAGTGATCAGGTACTGACGCAGAAGGAGAACAACTATATCGCCTCCTTGTGCTTCTACAAAGACAAAGGGGGTGTCGCTTTTTTGGACGTGTCTACCGGGGAATTCAAGGTGGCCGAGGGTGATCTGGATTATCTGGATCTGCTGATAGCGGATTTCGCACCCAAGGAGCTGCTGGTGCAGAAAGGTTTCGAGAAGGGTGTGAAAGAGCGGTTCACATCACCTGCATCGAATGTCTATATTTCCACTATGGAGGGATGGGCCTTTGTATTCGAGTCGTGCTACCGCAAGCTGATCAGGCATTTCAAGACCGATTCTCTGAAAGGCTTCGGGGTTGAGGGCCTGAAATTAGGTGTGACCGCAGCCGGGGCCCTGCTGTTCTACTTAGAGTCGAACAGGCTGGAGGACACCGAATGCATACCCGGCCGGACATTGGCTCAGATAAGTACCGTTTCCCGTATCGACGAAGGGGAATTTGTCTGGCTGGACCGCTTCACTGTCCGTAACTTAGAGTTGGTGGAGCCGGCATCTCCGGGGGGTGTGACCCTGCTGGACGTGATTGACAAGACTTCCTCCCCGATGGGTGCCCGTCTGCTCCGCTCGTGGCTGACCATGCCGTCAAGGGATCTGGCAGAAATTGCCGCCCGTCAGAATAGTGTGGCGGAGCTGCTGGAGGACAGGGAACTGGCTTCAGAGCTTTCGAAGAGAATAGCGGCGATGGGCGACCTTGAACGAATCCTTTCCCGGGCTGCCTCCGGCCGTGTCTCACCCCGGGAAGTGCTGCAGCTGCGCAGGGGTATGGACCAGTTTCTTCCTCTAAAAGTGCTGCTTGCCGAAAGGACTGACAAGAAAGGTCCTCTGGCCCGTCTGGCCAAAGACATGGATGACTGCCCCGGGCTGAAGGCAGAGCTGGCCCGTACTCTGAGTCAGGATCCTGCCGCCCAGATCGGCAAGGGCGAGGTGATAGCGCAGGGGGGCGATGCTGAGCTGGACGAGCTGCGCGGCATTGTAACCCACGGCAAGGACATCATCGCCGGCATACAGGAGCGCGAGATAGAGCGCACCGGTATAACATCTTTGCGCATAAACTACAATAATGTCTTCGGCTATTATCTCGAAGTGCGCAATACTCACAAGGACAAGGTGCCGCCCGAGTGGATCCGCAAGCAGACCCTTGTCTCGGCCGAGAGATACATCACTCCCGAGCTGAAGGAATACGAGGAGAAGATAAGCGGAGCCGAGGAGAAAATCTACGCCATAGAGTCCCGTATCTTCAACGGGCTCATCAGCCGGATACAGGCCTCGATTCCGGCCGTACAGAAGGATGCGGCCCTGATAGCCCGTCTGGACTGCCTGCTGTCCTTTGCCCAGGCCGCCGCCGATTACGGCTACTGCCGCCCGTTGGTGGACGAGGGCGATATCCTGAAGATAGAGCAGGGCCGTCACCCGGTCATCGAGCGGATGATGCCGGCCGGCGAGGAGTACGTGGCCAACGACCTGTATTTGGACAGCGAGAAGCAGCAGATCATCATACTCACCGGCCCGAACATGTCCGGTAAGTCCGCCCTGCTGAGACAGACGGCCCTGATAGCCGTGATGGCCCAGACAGGTTCCTACGTGCCGGCCAAGTCGGCGCACATCAGTCTGTTCGACAAACTGTTTACCCGTGTGGGCGCATCCGACAACATCTCCCGGGGCGAGTCCACTTTCATGGTGGAGATGCTGGAGACCGCAGCGATTCTCAACAACATGACACCGCGGTCGCTCATTCTCCTTGATGAGATAGGCCGTGGTACCAGTACCTTTGACGGCATGTCCATCGCCTGGGCCATCGTAGAGTACATCCATGAGCGGAGCGGCGGAGCCAAGACTCTTTTCGCCACGCATTATCACGAACTGAACGAACTGGAGGAAAATTACAAAAGGGTAAAAAACTTTCATATAGCAGTGAAGGAGTCTGACGGAAAAATCCTATTTTTGAGGAAACTTTGCGAGGGAGGTGTCGCGCACAGCTTCGGTATCCATGTGGCGAGGCTCGCAGGAGTGCCTCCGGAAGTGGTCCGCTCGGCCGAGAAGATCCTGAAGAAACTGGAGGCGGGATCCTCTGGCAATGACTCCATCAAGGGCCGTGTCCAGTCTCTGAGGCAGAAGAAGCGGGACCGCAGTGCGGCTCAGGAGGAGGTGCAGCTTTCCATTTTCCAGCTCGACGATCCTCTGTTGGTGAGCATACGCGATACTCTTAAGGCCATGGACCTCAATTCGATGACTCCCATGGACGCGTTTGATACGCTGCGCGGGCTCCAACGCAAGGTCGGATTAGGATGAGGATATTTTAAATTTACTATAATGAAAAGGTTTGTGAAGGAGCTGAGGATTGTGGCGGGACTGGTTGCGGAGAGTGTCTCTTTCGCCTTTTTTTCCCTCAGGTCGGACAAGTTGAGGACATTTCTGTCTTTGTCCGGAGTTACGGTCGGCATATTTTCGATAGTCATGGTGTTCTGTGCCGTAGACTCTTTGAAAGACAATATTATGGAAGGTGTCCGGTCTTTCGGGAGCGATGTCGTCCATATCGACCGTTTCCCCATGGCCCAGGAAGAGGGGGAAGACGGGGAGCCGCTGCAGTGGTGGGATTATCTTCAGAGACCGGAGATTACGGAGGAGGATTTTGAATATGTCGCCCGCAATGCCGTTCTCGCCGAAAGCGTGGTCTATGTTATTATGGGCAACGGCAACGTCTCATGCCACCGTAGGAACTATCCCGATGCATTTCTGGTAATTACCACTGACGGACTGGAAAATGTGATGAGCTATTCCATCTCCGAGGGCAGGGATTTTTCTCGGATGGAGATACGTGGAGGGGCCAATGTGGCTATACTCGGGCACAATGTGGCGCAGGAACTTTTCGGGGACAGTTATCCGGTCGGCAGGAAAGTCAAGATCAAAGGCGGAAACGCGACTGTAATAGGGGTGCTGGAGAAACAGGGGGAAAGCATGGCTTCCATTGTCAATACGGACGATGCGGTCATTCTTCCGTTAAGTTTCGGCAAGACGGTACTGGCCTCCGCGTGGGGTTCAGGCATGATGATGGCGGCTCCTGCCGAAGGTGCTGCGCGCGAGGCGTTCATCGATGAACTGCGGATGCTGTTGCGCTCATGCCGCGGTCTTTCCCCTTCGGAGCGGGATGATTTTTCCATCAACGAGATGACTTTCCTGCTCGATATGCTCGACTCGGTCTTCCGGAACATCAGCAGGGCAGGCTGGGTCATCGGGGCCTTCTCGCTGATCATCGGCGGTTTCGGCATCGCCAATATCATGTTTGTCTCCGTACAGGAGCGCATGAGCCAGATAGGGATTCAGAAGGCGCTGGGAGCCAGGCGGTATGTAATTATGACGCAATTCATGGCCGAAGCATCATTCCTGTCTCTTGCCGGTGGTATTGCGGGTATCCTCCTGGTCTTTCTTGTATCGTTGCCTGTCAATGCGTTTTCTGACAGTCTCATGTTGACGCTGTCGATTGACAATGTCCTGACCGGCATGCTTGTCGCCGTAGTCATCGGGCTGCTGTCCGGTCTGCTGCCGGCGTGGAAAGCTGCGACGCTCGACCCTGTGAAGGCAATCTGTGCCTGACCTTTATATTTATTCAATCAAATTATATTTAAAAAATTGGCGGTTTGATGGAAAACCTGTTAATTTGCAATTTATATCTATTAACATAACGCATAGTTTGTGAATATAACCTGAAAACCTCTAACAATTAAATACAAATACATGAGAAAATTTATTAAATTATGGCCGTTGCTGGTCATTGTAGGACTGCTGTCCTCTTGTGAGACAGACAACGGAAACGAAACTGGACCTGTGAATTTCGAACTTCCTTCTGCGGAAATATCTGTTTCGCAGGAAGGTGGTCAGTGTGAAATGCGTTACACTTTGGAAAATCCTGTGGATACAGCGTCTGTGCGCGCCTCATGCGGGGAGTCCTGGGTCTATGGGTTTACGGACGCCGGCAATGCGGTGACTTTTTTTGTAGCTGCCAATGAGGCGGATAGTGTCAGGACTGCTGATGTAGTCGTGACATACATGGATGTGACATGTGAGTTCACCGTAACTCAGGAAGCGTTACCTGCAGCCCCGGCCCCGTCTTTTGAAATAACCATCAAGGACGTGACCTATAACAGTGTTTCGTATGAGGTGATACCTTCTGACAAGGAGATGACTTATATTCCGGACAGGTGCAGCAGACGGACTTATTGGGACCTTTTTACTCCTGAGGAGACCCCTGATCGTTTTATTCAGGAGCAGCTGGACTACTTGCAGGGTTGGTCCGACTACATCGGCATAGATGTCTCGGATTATATTTATCAGCAGATTGAGCAAGGTGACCTGACTGATGGACTGTTCGACAATCTTGAGGCCGACAAGGAATATGTGCTCTTTGTGTATGGGATAAATACAGAAATGGAAGTGCTCTCGGGCCTTTTCTGGGAATATTTTACGACCGAGGACGTGACTCCCTCCGACAATGAGCTGACTGTCACTGTCCCTGTCCCTGACATTACGGCAAACTCTGCCAGAGTCATGGTTACGACTACAAATGACGATCCCTATGTGGTCGGAGCGGATCTGGCGGCTAACTGGGCCGGTATGAGCAACGAAGAGATCTTGGAAGTGCTTACAGGAGATTCGTATGATGTGTCCAGAAATGTTCAGAGCGGAGATTATGATGCTACTTTCTATAATCTTACATCAGGGACGGATTATATTGTTTTTGTTTTCGGATTTGATGCAGGAAAGGCTACTACGGAACTTCAGACATATCCTTTCACTACAAAATCGGTTCAGGGATCTGAGTTGCAGTTCATAGATATCGAGTACGGAGATGCCTTTGATATTGACGATGTCATTGCAATGTATGGTGATGAATATCCTGTAGTAGAGGAATGGTTTACTGCCTGGTTTGGAACGGGCAGAATATATCTGCCTATGAGAGCCGTCGTTTCGGAAGATGCTGCTGAATACTTGTGGGCATTCGATTGGCAGGACCTGTCTGATCCCAGGCAACACAGTGACGGAGAACTGATAATGATGCTTACCGAGTGGGGAATGGCTGTCCAGTATGAGGAATATGATGCATACTTCCCAGATTATAATTCAATAGGAACGGTATTCGGGGTATGTATTGATGAGGACGGCAAATACGGTCCCGTATATAGAGAAACCATCTATCTTACCGAGAAGGACATAACACCTGCGACAGAATTCCCGATAGAGGAGTTCGTTGCATCCCATAGCAGCAGTGCAGTATCACCGGCAGTCAGAAACTATGTCGAGATACAGCAGCCTTATAATGTAATCGAACCAGGTTTCGACCGGGCGGACAATACATTCAGAAGATAACTGATGGTTGTCTAAAAAAAGCAGGGGCTGTGTCGTAATGAAGTTTTACGGCGCAGCCCTTTTTTGACGCATATGACCGGCCGGCTTCATGCAGACCGATTCGGGTCAATAAAAAGCCCCGGCTTGTGAAAGTCAGGGCTTTGTTTTATTTCTTATACGCGAAACTGAATCCATCGGTCTTGTCCCAGTCTCCCCGGGTGAAATCGGGCACTTCGACAGGCATGTTTCCGTGGAACATCGATACGGCACCCAGTTCACCTACACAAGACCATTCTGCAGCATCATATACGTCCATGTCCAGAGGCAGGCCGTTGCGCAGGCAGTAGACGAGGCGGTAGTCCATTACGAAGTCCATGCCGCCGTGGCCGCCGACTTTCTTGGCTATCTCCCCTACTTCACGATGGATCGGATGCATGTATTTTTCCATAAGAGCCAGACGGGCATCTTCCGGTACGAATCCATGTGCGCTCAGATCCTCATGGTCGGGCACCTCGTCGGTGTTGATGTTCTCTGGCATGAATGTGAAGCCCTCGATGGGGTATTTGTTGGCAAAACCTTCTGTTCCTGTCAGCTGGTACTTGCGGTCATAAGGGCGGGGAGTCATGACGTTGTGGTGGATTTCTATCATCTTGCCTTTCGCTGTGCGGATGAGGGTGATGGTGTAGTCGCCATTGGCGCATTCATCGAGTCCCATCTTCTCCTCCACGAGTTTTTGTCCGTTTACGGATTTCGTGTCGAAGGCCACAAGGGTCTGGAGCTTGTCTCCTCTATGGATGTTCATGGCCTGGCATACAGGACCGAATCCGTGAGTGGCGTAGACATCTCCACGGTGTTTCTGGTTGAAGTCGAGTCTCCAGTTGCCCTGATACTCGTCCCAGAATGGCTCGAGGTTGTGGATATAGCCTCCGGCTCCGTGGATCACTTCTCCGAACAGACCTTGCTGGGCCATATTGAGCGCCGTCATCTCGAAGAAATCATAGACGCAGTTCTCCAGCATCATGCAGTGCTTCTGTGTGCGCTCTGCGGTATTGACGAGATCCCAGCATTCGGCGAGGGATGTGGCGGCAGGTACCTCTATGGCTACATGCTTGCCCATCTCCATGGCGTAAACAGCCATCTCGACGTGGTTCTGCCAGGGAGTCACGATGTACACGAGGTCGATGTCGTCTCTCTGGCAGAGTTCTTTCCAGCCTTCCTCACCGCTGTATTCCTGTGCATGAGGCAGGCCGGCTTTCTTGAGTATCTCCTGGGCGGCGGCGGCTCTCTCGGGATACAGGTCGCATAGAGCCTTGATCTCGGTTCCTTCAATGTGGGTGAATCTCTCGACGGCGCCAGGGCCTCTCATGCCCAGCCCTATGAAGCCTACGCGTACGACTTCCATCGGTTTGGTGGTCAGCCCGAGTACGGACTTCTGTCCTTCTATGCGGGGAGGTTCCTGAAATACTATTCTGCCGTTATGTATCTCATAAGGCAGTGAGCTGTCACAATGCTGTACCGAGTCGCAGGATACAGACATTGTCAATGCGGCAGTCATGACGAGTGCCAGAGAAAAGGCTTTGTGTTTCATATTGTAAAAATATTGGTTGTTAATATTTTACGTTGGGTGTAAGTGTCAGCGTGAGCTTGACGAACTGTTCTACGGAAAGCTGTTCCGGCCTCATGTCCAGCAGAGGGGAGACGGTATCGGTAAGGGTAAACTCTCCCGTCAGGGGCTTTATGGAGTTGCGTATTGTCTTGCGGCGCATGTTGAAGCAGGTCTTGACCACTCTTCTGAACAGAGTCTCGTCGCAGCCGAGGACAGTGCGGTCATTGCGTCTTATCCTGATTACCGCAGAGCGTACTTTTGGAGGCGGGCTGAAGGATCCGGGCTCTACGGTGAACAGATAGTCGATGTCGTACCAGGCCTGCAGGAGCACGGAGAGGATGCCGTAGGCTTTGTTGCCCGGAGGGGATGCAAGCCTGTCGGCAACTTCTTTCTGTACCATGCCTACAGTAAATGGGATACTGTCCTTGTGGTCGAGTATCTTGAAGAATATCTGGGAGGAGATGTTGTAGGGGAAGTTGCCGATGACAGCGAGCCTGCCCGGGAATATTTCCCCGAGATCCATTCTCAGAAAATCTTCCTCATAGAGTCGTGGACGGATATACGGATAATTCTGAATCAGGTACTCCACCGATTCCTCGTCTATCTCCACAGCCCTGAAATCCAGATCTTTCTCCTGAAGCAGGTATTTGGTCAGCACTCCCATTCCGGGACCTACTTCCAGCACCGAGCACCCTGCTCCATGCGGATCCATCTCTAAAAGAGACTCCACGATTCTGTATGCGATGCTCTCGTCATTGAGAAAATGCTGTCCTAACCGTTTTTTTGCCCGTACTTTCATTTCAGAATGCAAACTTAGGGAAAAATGACGGAATAACCGCAGAAAACATCGGCAATTGCCTGTCAGGAGCATCAAACGGTCTGGAACGGCGGTATATCCCGGGTGCGGAAGGACTCGCGGGCCTTGCGGACGTATAGCCGGAGCACGTCTTCGGGCAGGCGGGTATGTGCCAGCAGGCTGCGGGTGGTGTCGGGGTACTTTGCCAGAGCTGTGGCCATGAGCCATGCCATGCCCATGCGGACGTAGTAGGGCGGTCTGCCTGCCGTCAGTCCGGGGCACAGGTCTACGTTGTCCTTACTGACTTTACCCTGCCGGTAGTCGGAATGGATATGCTCTATGTCAATACTTTCCATTGTCCTGAATATCTCCGGCAGCGAACTTTCCTCCATCATCCGCGACATGTACAGGATGAGGCCGAAGCGGACTTCGAACTCCCGGTCCGAGGACAGGTACGGCCGGATGAAATCCCAGGTCCTGCCGTCCGGACGGGCCCATCTGGCATCGGCGCAGACACAGTCGCACACCGCCCAGTTGTCGATGTGCGGGACAAATGCTCTCAGTCTGTTGAGACGCTCTTCCAGCGGCAGTTTCATCCTGTTCAGCATCATGCCCCAGACCATGTACTCCTCGTAGTGCAGACTGCGTTCCGGAGCCGCCTCGAACTGTCCGATCAGTCCCACGCCATCATCGGACGCTGCCAGCTGTGAGGCAACTTTCCTCATGTCCGGGATGTGCAGCCCGAGCACCGACGTTCCCGGCAGCGGATTGATGATCCTGATGTGTCCCCGGCGATATTTCTCATCGTTGACGAACCTTTTAGAAATATATTGCTTTAAAACACTATCAATCATGGTTTTATCGTGTAAATCGCTCTTAAATCGCTCTTAAATCGCTCTTAAATTTACTCGTCGTCGGAAAGTCTCCAAACAGAGTTGTTCCCCGAAGTACTGTTGGATATTGCACCGCTCATCCTCAACTTGCTGAGCAAATTGCCTATTTTTGCCTTTTTCTGTTTTTCATTCAATTGATCAGACAGGACTTGCCACAAGAGTTTGTCGATTTCCTGCCGCGTAAGTTGTCCGTGGTCTCTAAGAGAGTTAATAAGCAGACTTTCACAAGATTTGGAGTCCAATCCCTTGTGTCGCGAATACTCTACTTTCTGGTTGATTTTCTGAGCTACTTTTTTGGCGACGAACAAATGAGGCCTGCGTCCTTCGACCAGTTTTTTCTTACGAAGCATCATGACTGCTTCTTCGTTGGGAATCTTCCCTTTCTGAATCTGATCCAGAAGGATAGTCTCAGTAAGATTGAGGTCATTGTTCTCCATAAGAATCAGGCTGTAGTTCTCGTCAATCACTGAGCCTGGCAAGTGCATTGTCACATGTAAGTCATCTGTGCCGTCATAGTCCGGCATGGGGAGGTAGCGTTCCTTTTGTCTGACATAAAGATTATGAATTCCATATCCCTGTGAGTCTATCATCTTGACATTTACCATCGCCTTCATAAGGAACGGATTGCGGTAGCGTTTCGGGGTTTTGGTCCCAAGCACGTATTGTTCATAATTCCCGTCATAGAAATTACCTGCATTCTCAAAAGTAAGCCTGTCTTTTTCCTCAGTCACCACTATCCTCTCATTCCGGGTATAGTCCTGATGAGCTATGCAGTTGTGCAGTCCCTCGAGAATGCTGCGCGTATCATACTTCCATATTTCTGCCGGAATCAGAGAATTGTGCGGATATATCTTGAAACGGTAGTTCCTTATTTTGAGCATCAGCTCGGAGGTCGTCCTCACAAAAGGTATTGTGAACAGCTGACTGAAAGTCTCTCCGTCCTGAAAGCATTTCCAGTCCATCTGTGCTATATGATGCAGTTTGTATGCCTTTTCCGGTTTGCCCACCAAGAGCATGGCGGCTCTGGTTATCTGTCCATCCTGAGTCAGTCCGGCCTTGTCGAGAAATACAGTGTCATCCCACGTGCGCAGTATCTCCGCGTAATCCGGAAAGCGTTGTCCGTAACCTTCCCTCGCCAGTCTGACGGCATCTTCGTCAAGATCCTCCAGCCCGGCTCCTTCTACAATCTGGGCTGTCCAGTCAATATTCGTATTATAGACAGCACGCATCCATTCTGTATATGGAGTCATTTCCGTTGTATGGCTGCCGACCCTGATCCACGGCTTGCCCATATAGCAGGTAGGTTCATTTGCGGCTGCGGGTATTTTGAATACGACTATCCTGAAGCGGTTGTCATTGCCGTAATTGAATTCTTCTATTGTAAAATTTATCTTTGGACTTATCATGCCGCGCAAGTATAGCTCCAAAGCCTCATTGCCCTTCGCTTTCTGTTTGGAGATATCAAAACTGGTTCCTGTCACTTCAAGAGTTTCATCCTCTATGCCGAAATACAGATAGCCGAAGTCCTGATGGTTCAGGCAGGCTCCGTTGGAGAGTGCGGATATGTATATTCCAAGTTTGTCGGCATTCTGATAATTGGACTTGAATTCCAGATATTGATTCTCCTTTTTCAGAGAGTGAATCTGCCCGTTGAGCAGTTGCGTGTATTTTGTATTCTTGTCCATACTTGGAGTATCTGTTTATGCAAATATACGCGGAAACTGAGTGCAAAGGAAATTTATTTACTTTGCCGAAGTGCTACAGTATATGCGGCGTAGTCAAATGTAGCGAATAAAGAGGAAAATGGTAAATTTGCTGCCATGAAACAGCGGGATGATACGTCGTTCATACGGTCTTTGATTGCTGAGGGCGAACACGTCCGGCAGGATTTCAAGTTCGAGGTTTCGGACTCGCGGAAGATTGCGCGGTCGCTCTCGGCTTTTGCAAATACCGAAGGCGGGCGGCTGCTGATAGGGGTCAAGGACAACGGGCGTATCGCGGGGGTGCGCAGCGAGGAGGAGATTTACATGGTGGAGGCTGCGGCAAAGGTCTATTGTGACCCGGAGGTCGAGGTGGAGATGCGGGTGTACCGTCCGGAAGGCCGTTCCGTGCTGATTGCCTCGGTGGAGCCGGCCCTGCGCAAGCCGGTGATGGTGAAGGAAGAGGACGGGCGGAAACTGGCTTACGTGCGCATAGCGGATGAGAATATTCTGGCCTCACCGGTGCATATCGGGGTGTGGAGGTGCGAGGCAGACAATGGCCGTGGCGGCAGTGCGGGCAGAATCTCGCCGAGTCCCGGATACAGGGTCTCGGTGACGTTCACGGAACAGGAAAGGGAACTGCTCGCCGTCATCGCAGCTGCTTCCGGCGGTACCTCCCGTCAGTCGGCCCGGTCCGGCTTACCTGCAGTCCGTACCTGTTCCGGCGCTTCCGGTACCGCTGCTCTCCCGGTTTCTTTCTCCGGCCTGACCCTGTCGCAGATATGTCGCCGCGTGACGATTCCACGCCGCCGGGTCATTCACTTGCTCTCGCTCTTCGTGCACTGGGGTCTCGTCGGAATCCGTCACGACAGCCGCGGCTTTCTCTATTTTTCGAGTGAGAATGTCTAACCAGCAACTCATTCGCCATGCCAACTGTGCAGGGTTCTCCACTCCACCCCGCACCGCAACGGCAGAGATTTCCGCGATTCAGTGCCGGTACGGCAGACGGTCGGTCGTGAGGAGGAGATCGCGTCTCATGCGCAGCCATTTTGCAATGTCCAGCATATCACCAAAAATCATCCCGCTTATTATCAAGGATATACGTTTTAGCAGCTTGCTGGACCCGGCATATTCCGCCACCAAACGGCCATTCTGCCCCATATCTTCACAAGTCCAGCAGATGCTTTTTCAAGAATATCTGATTATCAGGCATTTCTGTAATCGCACTTTGTTGGACATGAGGTACACATCAACGCCTGAAGTCTGGCTCGCTTGAAATCAACAGGCCGTTCCCTGTCCGTAATTTTACAGTAACAGTATGCATACCCACTGAAAATCTACTGACACACGATGTCTTTTTGTCACTGCTCTGTACTTCAGTTAGATGTACGTCGAGTGGGATTTCAACATATGGGTTCCTGTCGGGCTGCATATGCTGATGAACGGGGGCATGGCATGTTTTCTCGATGGAAGGTACGGAAGACGCTACCTGTCGGCGGCAGTTCGAAGCGGTTGTCCTTAAACCACGCTCAGAAGGTACTGTGTGGTGGCCGGGCTGAGTGCATTATTGAACGAATTTACTTCGGGGTACACTCTGATTTGCAAGGATGTTTTCTTCTCTGCGCGCCACGAAGTGAATTCGTTAAGAGCTTTGTTTACAGGAAAGTCTCCGGCTCGCGGCGGGCGGAGCAGTGCTCGTGGAGGAAGGCGGCGAAGGGGGTGCTGTAGGTACGCATTCCGGCGGGGCAGACCTTGACGCAGGCGCAGCAGCGGATGCAGAGGGAGGGATCGGTCAGCACTTTCATGGAGTCGAAGTCCAGGACAATGGCTCCGGTGGGGCAGACGGCGGCGCATTCACCGCAGAGTGGGCAGCCGTCTGCGGTCACAGGTACGGCGGGAACGGCTGGCGTGCCTGGATTTGCGGTGGCGGCGGAATGTATGGCGGGAACTGCAGGTGTATCGGAACCGGAGGGATGTGCGGCTGCAGGGGAGGACGCCGGACGGGACGGTTCTTTGTACGGGCGGTTTCCTTTGATGTGGAAAGGCGCGAATGCTCCCGGGCTTTCCAGTTTGCGGGCGCACTCTCCTCCGAAGATGCTGGCATCGGCCAGGTCCATGGAATCGGGACGGCCCTCGGCCACGGGCATCCCGGGAGTGCTGTAGCTGTGCTCTCCGATGAAGGCTCCAGCGGCGAACGGTGTGAGACCCAGCGAGAGGGCCAGGTCGTAGAGCTCGACCAGCGCGTCCTCATAGTCCCGGTTGCCGTAGGTCACCGTAACTACGGCCGGTATGGATGCTCCTGCGGCTACCTGGATGCGCTTGAGCCGCCGGACTGCTTCCGGTGCGACCCTGCCCGCGTAGACCGGTGCGCCGAGGACTACGGTTTCGCCCGAAGTCAGGATTATCGGCCCGTAAGACCTGTCGAGGGTCAGGTCTATAGTCCTGACAAGCATTGAACATGAGGCAGAGGCTTCTGCGTTTCCTTCCGAGCCGCAACGGGCACGGGCCATTCCGGCAGCCACGGTCTCGGCAATAGTCTTTGAAGTATGTGTCGGTGAAAAGAATATCACCGTGATTGCAGTATTCGTGTTCATAATGCCTTGTTGGATTTATTGGATTCCAGTTCTAAAAGGTAGCGTTTGGTGTCGATTCCTCCGCCGTAGCCGGTGAGGCTGCCGTCGCTTCCGATGACGCGGTGGCAGGGCAGAATGATGGAGATGGCGTTGGCACCGTTGGCATTGGCCACTGCCCGGACGGATTTCGGGGCACCTATGGCCGCTGCCAGTTTTCCATAGGATACGGTCTGTCCGTAGGGTATGTGCCGCAGCTGCTGCCAGACGCGCTTTTGAAACTCGCTGCCGGCCAGGAGTAGGGGGATGTCGAAATCCCTCCGCTCTCCACGGAAATATTCGTCCAGTTCCCGGGCCGTCCTGAGCAGGATTTCCGGAAGTGCGGATTGTCCCGGAGTATCGCCGCTTATTTGCCCGCAGTCCTCCGATTCCGCCTTGAGTATTCTCCTAAGCCGGTTCGCCACTCGGCCCGGATGCAGCTCATGCGTCCAGTCGCAGAGGCAGAGCCTGTTCCCGAGCGAGCCAAGGAGCATTTCTCCGCAGGGTGCCTGATAGCGTACCGTCAGGATTCTGCTGTCCTTTCCGGAGCCGCGTCCTGTGTTGCGGCATGTGCAGCCGCCGGCGTTGCCGCTGAATTCTTCCCTTGTCGTCAAGTACAGCCAGTGGGGCATTTCCGCACCTCTGTAATGCTTTACCATCACCCCTTCGGCTTTCCGCATGCCGTTGCGCAGGGCCACTTGCTGGGAGGGAATGTTATTGTCCCGGATGATGGAGCAGACCTCTGAGGCCCCGAGGACGTTGAAGGCGTATTCCATGCAGGCTCGGGCCGCTTCCGTGGCGTAGCCCTGGTGCCAATGGGAGTGCCGGAACAGATAGCCGACCTCCAGCATTTCTTCCCCGTTCCACAGCTGCCGGGTCACTCCGCACTGGCCTATCATTTCTCCGGTCTGTTTCAGCACTACTGCCCAGAGGCCGTAGCCCCATTCCCTGTACCGTCCCGTCTGCCGCTCCAGCCACCCGTTCACCTCCTCATCGGAGAACGGACCGTTGTAGGCGTACATTACCTCCTTGTCCTGCAGTATCATGCACAGGTCCGGCCGGTCCGCCGGAGTCATTTCGCGCAGCATCAGTCTCGGGGTTTCTATTATTGTTCTGTTTCCGTCAGTCATAATTCGGTCATAATATGTATGCAAAAGTAGCAACATCGGTGAAAAATGCAAGCTGTTTTGCACATCATTGATATTCAGCACGTTGTGGAAGAAGGTGCAATTTCCGGCCCCTCGTGGAGGTGCGAAAAATGCGGTGCTGATTGTAATGCTTTGTCTATCAAATGGTTGGAAAACGGTCTGCATTTTCTAAACATAAAGGGAGAATGTGCTGTAATTTTGCATCCTGGTTAATCGCATAGCATACATCATGAGCAATATAAAACGAAGCCGGGCGGAGTGGATAAGGCGTTATGCCTCCTTTGTGGTGATTCTGTTTGTCATAGCATTCGGTACGTCCCTGTCCATCAGGGCCAACTTGGGCTCGTCACCTATATCCGCCCCGCCTTACGTCCTGTCCCTCATTCCCGGGATGAAGCTTACTATGGGGCAGCTGACGATATGCATGCATGTATTCTTCATCCTGACTCAGGTACTGCTGCTGCGGAAGGATTTCGAGAAACGGCAGCTGACTCAGATACTTGTCTCCTTCCTGTTCGGCTTCTATACGGACGTGACCATGTGGATGACAGGGTTCCTGCAGATTCCGTTTGACATCAATCCCGCTGTCGGGTATCCGCTAAGATTTGTGGAACTGCTTATAGGCGGTGCCATTCTGGCTTTCGGTATTGCGTGCGAGGTGCGCTGCGACTCGCTGATGCTGGCCGGAGAGGGATTCCCGCTGGCGATAGCCAAGTTCCTGAAGAAGGATTTCGGGAAGGTCAAGATATGTACCGACACTTTTTTGGTGTCCGTCGGCGTGGTGTTCATGTTCGTCTTTTTCGGACACTGGGACTGGAAGATGATAGGAGCCGGTACGCTGGTGTCGATGTTCTACGTAGGTTTCATGGTGCGGGTGTTCTCGCCCCGTATCGGGTGGCTGGACCGGATATTCATCCCCGGAAGCGAGAGAGCCGGGAGAACTGCTGAGGTTGCAGCAGCCGGCAGTGCCTGGGGCAAATACCGCATCGTCACCATTGCGCGTACGTACGGCAGCGGGGGCAATGCAGTAGGCGAGGAGGTGGCCCGCCGTCTGGGCTGTCCCTGCTACAGCCGCCAGATTATCGACCGGACAGCGGCGCAGATAGGGCGCACGCCCGAATTTGTGGCCGAGAACGAACAGAATATATCCACGGCCAAGCTGTGGGAGATGATTTTCGAGGACAGCGGTATTCCGGTCTCAATGAACCCATCGAAGGATGATGCGATATATGTCAGTCAGAGCCGTACCATCCGCGAACTTGCCCATCACGGCCCGTGTGTTATAGTAGGCCGTCTGGGCAACTGGGCACTCAGGGACAATCCTCATGTCCTCAGGGTATTCGTCACTTCCGGCCCGGACTCGGCCGCTTCCCGTGTCGCTTCCCGGTTCAATATTCCCACGGATGAGGCTCTCCGGAAGCTCGAGCGCGTCAACAGCGGCCGTGCCAACCACTACCGCCGCTACACGGGCCGGCAATGGACCGACATCGGCGAGTACGACCTTATGCTCAACACCGACCGGGTGGGCATCGACGGGGCAGTCGACATTATCCTGCGGGCCTCGAAGGACCTCGGTCAGGCCGGTCATGCCCTGTAAAAAAGTGCGGTCAGTTACCGGTTTTCAGGATTCATGCAGTATATTCGCGGCATGAAGAAAGCTGACCTGATTTTTATATGCGCGGTGGTGGCGGTGTTCCTGCCCTTCGTGCTTTCGGACACCCTGTACGGGTTATACAAGAGTTTCAATGCCGCTCACGGAATGATAGTGAGCTTCATCAAGTTTGCGGTACTGTCAACTGCCGGCGAGATGCTGGGGGCGCGTATCTCCACAGGCCGGTATTATTACAATGGTTTCGGTCTGGTCTCCAAAATGATAGTCTGGGGCATCCTCGGTATGGGCATCAATATGGCGATGATCATATTCTCGACAGGTACGCCGGCGTTTTTGGAATACATGGGTCTGGCCGGTGCCACGGAATATCTGGCGGGACCTATGTGCTGGCAGAAAGTACTGGTGGCGTTTTGCGTCTCCGTGGCCATGAACTCTATCTTCGCTCCGGTCTTCATGACTCTGCACAAGATATGCGACATCCATATCGCCGACTATAACGGCTCCGCCCTCGCTTTGGTAAGGCCCTGGAAGATGGGCGAGCTGATGAGCCGCGTCAACTGGAAGGCCCAGTGGGGCTTTGTCTTCAAGAAGACCATTCCGCTCTTCTGGTTCCCCGCCCATACCGTGACGTTCCTGCTGCCGCCCTCGGGCCGTGTCCTCTGCGCTGCCCTGCTCGGAGTCGCCCTTGGGGTGCTGCTGGCTGTGGCCGCCCGCAAGAAATAACCGGAGCCAGGCCACACTACTTGGCTATTATGTTTACAGAAGGGTTTATGATCCACTTGCCTGATTTTGCAGGGCCGTCATAACTCAGAATACCGTGCTCCCTTAAGTGCTTTATCTCCCTCTTTATGGTGGCCTCCGATATTTTCAACTCTTCGGACATTTGTGCCCGCGTGATTCTGTCATTACTCCTTATCAGCTTCAACATCTCGCTCTGCCTTGGGGTGAGAACACTTGATTTTTGGGGCTCATTTTGGGGCTCATTTTGGGGCTCATTTTGGGGCTCATTTTGGATGAATGCCGGATGGATTGGGAATGTTGCGATAAAGTATGTTCTGGCATCGTCTGTATCAAAGGATACGGCGGGAGAACCGTTTGCCTTCATCTCCTTGATTATCGTAGGAATTCCTGTAGCTTTTCCCTCAGTAAGATCAAGTTCTTTTAGAAAATCCCCGAGTTTGCGGTTACGGTAACGCCGTGCATGAGCCGCGCCACGGTTAAGGTCGTCTAATCTTATGGACCGGTCCGGTCCGCCGTAGCTGATTATCCGAATGCAATCCGGCTCAATAGTAATCTCCACAGGCTCGCGCATCTGGTAATCTCTGTGGTAAAGACTGTTGACAACAGCTTCTTCCAATGCCTGATACGGATAATTGAAGAAACGTATGGATTCAGCCTTGTCTCCCGGTTTGAGCACGCGCTCTTTGATGATATTCGTCCGCAAATATGTCATTACCTCGTTAATCATAAAGTCCACAGGGCCTTTGATGGAAGGAACCTCTATGAAGTTTGAAGGATCCTGTAGTTTGCCATTCGGATACACAACGATATCAACTTGGGTATATGGGAAAAATTTGGAAGGATTGTCAGAGAACATCATGAGTGCGATGTTCTTTGGCACCAATGCTTCTACAGGTCCTGCAACGATGTCCATCTGTTGCAGTATGTCTGAGAACTTGGATTCTTCGATGTTGTCCGCTAAACGGCTTCCAGTCTTGATTAGGAAATCTCTCACGAGTGTCTTGGATATGTCTTTCAATGAAGCCTGCATATTAGTGCGGTCATCGAATGGTATCAGGTTGGTCAGTTCTATCAGTTCCTTTTCAAACTCCCCTTTTGCAATAATGGACGAGGAATTGTAACGGATATAGTAATTATAGCGTTTCTGCCTGGCCGTAACTTCGTCCGGCACCTTATATGGACGGTTGGCACCGCCTGGCACCCAAATTACCAGCACTTTCTTACCGTCTACATCCTCAAGGCTTGTATGCGGATAGTATGCTGGTTGGATTAGATTGTTGAATCCGATCATATCCCTTTCTATCGGTTCTATTTCGTTCATATCCAATCCTTTTACAGGCCTTTCAGGGCGTCCGTTCTGTTCCTGTACGCCTACTATGATATAACCGCCTCCGCTGTTATCGAAATCGTTCGCAAAGGCACAGATGGAACGGTAGATGGTATTCGGATTCCATCCTTTCTTGTATTCGATGCGTGCTCCTTCTATGGATGTCGCACCCAACAGTTGTTCTATATTGACAGGTATTGGCATATCTTCTTTTTAACATTCAAATATAATAAGAAGCCAATAGCAAAAGAAATCTTTTTACTTTGCCGGAGCTGAAGACCAGGTAAATATTTGCTTTGGTAGGTATTAATTGTTATCTTGCGTCTGCAAACTCTTAAAATGTAACAGTTATGGGAAAATTTATCAAGTTTCTGCTTATATGTCTTGGATTCAAGTCTCTGACAGCTTGTGACTTGTTTATCGGAACGGAAGAATATGGAACACCGTATGCGGAATATGAGGTAAAAGGCCGGGTGTCGGATTCGGAAGGCACTCCGATTTCGGGCATCAAGGTAAGTATGGGCGTTGAAAATTATATGGACTCCGTTGCCGTCACTGACACCGAGGGCCGTTTCCATGTGATTCACGGCACGTTCCCGTTCGATTACGATACTTTTGATCTTCAGTTTACAGACATAGACGGCGAAGCCGGAGGCGGTCTCTTTGAGGAGCAGACCGTGACCGTCCAGGCGGAGATGGTTGAGGAGGGTGACGGCTGGGACGTGGGCGACTATGCAGTACCGGAAGAAGTGGAGGTCACCCTTTCCCCTAAGACAGATAGCGGAGAAGAGTAGTCATGCGGTCTTTGTCATTGAGGCAGAAGCTGGCTCTGGAATTGGCACGGCCACTGCATAAGGAACTGGTGGAGAAACATGAACTGCGCGATCTGTTCTGGGAGTGTACCTTGCGTTGTTCTCTGCGCTGCCGTCACTGCGGCAGTGACTGTCATACCACAGCTTCCGTGAAAGATATGCCTTTCGAGGATTTCGCCAAAGTGCTTCGCCGCATATCCGAAAAATACGACCCGCATAAGGTTTTTATAATTGTCACCGGTGGAGAGCCGCTGATGCGCCCAGACCTCGCCTCATGCGGCAGGGCCATCTACGACATGGGCTTCCCATGGGGGATAGTTACGAACGGCATGCTGCTGGACCGCAGGCGTTTTGACTCTCTGTTGAAGGCCGGTATCCACAGTGCTACGATAAGCGTGGACGGGTTCGAGGCCGACCATGACTGGATGCGCGGTGTCCCGGGCAGTTTCAAGAAAGCCACAGCCGGTGTCCGTATGTTCACAGAGGTGGACGACATAATATTTGATGTGGTGACATGCGCCAACAGCAGGAATTTGGCCTCGTTGCCGGAATTGAAGGAGTACCTCATATCCCTTGGCTTGAAACGGTGGAGGATATTCACGGTCTTCCCGTCGGGCCGGGCCGCTGATGATCCTGAGATGCGGCTGTCTCCGGAGCAGTTCGACTCGCTGATGGAGTTCATAGCAGCGACAAGAAAAGAAGGACGTATTCATCTCAATTACGGCTGCGAGAATTTCCTCGGAGGCTACGAGGGTCTCGTGCGGGACAATTTCTTCAGTTGCAATGCCGGTATCACCACTTCCTCGATTCTCGCGAACGGGGACATAGCGGCCTGTGCCAGCATCCGCAGCGACTATGCCCAGGGCAACATCTACCGTGGGGACGATTTTATCGATGTCTGGGAAAACCGCTATCAGGTGTTCCGGGACCGCAGCTGGATGCGGGAGAGGGGAGACGGATGCGGCCGTTGCAAATATTTCAAATACTGTCTCGGAGGCTCGATGCATCTGCGTGAGTCGGACGGCTCTCTCCGTCCAGGCACCTGCAGGATGTGCCGTTGAACAGGATATCCGCAATCTGCTCCGGCCTGTCCACGATGTGGGCGGGAGAGTATGCGGCCAGTTCCTCTTTCGTGCGGCAGCCCCATGTGACGGCCACAGCCTCCAGACCGGCGTTGGCGGCGGTCTGCATGTCCACGCCGGAATCCCCGATGTAGAGTACGCTGCCGCGCCCGTCATCGGCTGTGCCAATGGCTGGACCGGTACGGAGAGAGGCGGCTGTCAGTGACGGGCTGTGACCGGGGTCGGGAAAGCTGATTCCGGCCACGCGAAGGATGTCCCATACTATTTCCGGCTCCGGCTTGCGGGGTACTCCCTCCCTTTCTCCGAATACGGCGCAGAAGGGTATTTCAGGGAAAAAATGCTGCATGAGCCTAACTGTCGCGGGATGGTATTTGTTCGAGGCTACAGCTACTTTGATGCCGTGGCGGCAGATTCCGGCGAGAAGTTCCGGTATGCCATCGAAAGGCCTGGTCATGTCGGCGCAGTGCTCGCCGTAGTAGGGCAGGAAAAGGCTTCGGATGCGCAGGACTTCCTCCTGACTGCGGGCGTTTTCCGGCAGGGCCCGCTCGAACAGTTTGTTGATGCCGTTGCCGATAAACGATGCGATATCTGTTTCGCTGTGGACGGGATAGCCGCAGGCCGCGAGGGCCTGGTTGGTTGCCGCCGCTATGTCGGGGACGGTGTAGAGCAGGGTCCCGTCCAGGTCGAAAATCACTAATTTTTTCATATCCAAGTTGCGAAAATATGAATTAATCTCTAAATTGCCGCTACTAATTTTAAAATTACTGACTTATGAAAGCACTTCTCAAGTTTTTACTGATCTGCCTCGGTTTCGGAACAGCGGCATCCTGTGATATGGGAACAGTAGAGTACGGCACTCCTCATGCAGACTATGAGGCCAAAGGCAGAGTAACGGACACGGAAGGAAATCCTTTGCCGGGCATCAAAGTGCAGATGCTTGAGGATTACGATGTGGACAGCGCCGGCGGTATCAAGCTATACCCCATGTATTCAGAGGAGGATGTCCTGACAGACGAGTCCGGGTATTTTCATATCCGCAACAGCGGATTCTCCAGAGAGACACTGTCCATCGGCTTCAGCGACATAGACGGGGAGGAGAACGGCGGTGAGTTCGCCGTCAAGGTCGTGACGGAGTCTCTGGAACAAGTCGAGGAGGGTGAAGGATGGAACGAGGGTACTTTTATAGTCCCTGAGGAGATGGAAGTTGTTCTGGAGCGTAAAACGGAAGAATGACACCGGACTCCGGAAAACATTGCCGTTACGGTTATTTCGTGTCAACAGATTTTCCGTGTGGTATGCGTACTGTTACTGTAAAATTACGGACACAATGGGGAACGGCCTGTTGATTTCAAGCGAGTCATACTTCAGGTGTTGATGTGTACCTCACGTCCAACAAAGTGCGCTTACAGAAATACC
>OJNZ01000349.1_pt1 | contig 35789 bp, 27 predicted proteins | sample 1598001 | NCBI WGS metagenome assembly OJNZ01 (sample SAMN01915225, study PRJEB22387) | human gut metagenome | isolation source: stool | host: Homo sapiens | place: USA | reverse complement strand
GCGATTTGAGCACCACTTTGCCGGCGTTTTAGCCCCACTTTCACGCACTGACGCCCCAAAGCCTTATAATTGGTTTAGCACAGCCAAGCTGTGACTAAATCAATTGGAGGTTTCGTAATGACAAATTATCGGGAGATCTTGCGGTTAAGCAGTCTTCAGTACAGCCAGCGAACCATTGAATCAATGGCACACTGTTCCAGACATACGGTGCGAGATGTACTGCAGGCAGCAAAGGAACAAGGCATATCCTGGCCCCTCTCCGACGATGTCGCCAATGCCGATCTGGAACAGCTTCTCTTTCCGAACAGGCACAAAGCATCCAGTCAATATGCTGAGCCCGACTATCCGTACATCCACCGCGAACTGGCACGGTCGGGCGTGACCCTGACGCTGCTATGGGAAGAATACTGCGCGAAGTGTCAGGAAGCGGGCCAAAGACCGTACATGAGCACTCAGTTTGGTGAACGTTACCGCCGTTGGGCACGCGTTACAACGGCAACCATGCGCATCCAGCACAAGCCGGGGGACGCCATGCAGGTGGACTGGGCTGGAGATACCATCCCCCTCCAAGACCCGGTCACAGGCGAGCAAAGCGCCGCCTACTTGTTTGTCGCCGTTCTGCCCTGCAGCTACTACACCTACGCGGAAGCCTGCGACGACATGAAAACCGAGAACTGGTTGAACTGCCATGTCCATGCATTCGACTACTTCGGTGGCGTCGCACGGCTGCTGATCCCTGACAACTGCAAGACGGCTACGCTGTCCAACACCCAGTACGATGTGATTCTGAACCGCAGTTACCAGGAACTGGCCGAGCATTACGGCACCGCAATCGTACCGGCGCGTGTCCGCAAGCCGCGGGATAAGAGTTCAGCGGAGGCATCTGTCCGCTTTGCCGAAACGTGGATCGTGGCCGCTCTACGCGACCGCAAATTCTTTTCTTTGCGGGAATTGAATGAGGCAGTTGCTGAAAAGCTGGATGAGTTGAACAGCCGCCCGTTCAAGCAGATGGCTGGCTGCCGCCGAAGTGCCTATCTGGAAGAAGAGAAGCCCTATATGCTGCCGCTGCCGGTCAGTGCGTTTGAACCGGCCGTCTGGTCGGTTGCCAAGGTCGCCAACGACTATCTTGTCACGGATGGCAGGAACAAGTATTCTGTTCCCTATAACTTGATTGGCGAGCGCGTGGATATCCGCGTGACCAAAACAACGGTGGAAGTGTTTTACCACGGCAGCCGTGTAGCCAGCCACCGCCGGCTGCAGACTCGGCAGCGCGATCCGATGGTGAAGCGCGAACATATGCCGCCGGAGCACCAGAAATATCTCACCTACAATGCCGACGAATTCAGCCGCTGGGCAATGTCGGTCGGTCCCATGACCGAGAAGGTAGCCGAACACTTTCTGAAGTCCGGCAAGGCAGCCGAGCAGGGCTACAAGGCCTGCGCCGGTCTGACAAAACTGGAACAACGATACGGCAAACAGCGGCTGGAGGCAGCCTGCGGCAAGGCTCTTGCGTACAGCACCACGCCCTCGCTGCGCACCATTGCCAGCATTCTGAAAAATGACCTGGACAAGCCGAACAAGGTAGAAAGCCAAACGACACAGTCCAAAGCCAATAGCTACGGTATTACCCGCGGCGCGACCTACTTCCGGAAGGGAGGTGACCGCTGATGCTGAACCAGGCAACGATGGATATGCTCACGGCAATGAAGATGACCGCTATGGCAGCGGAGTTTGCCAACCAGTTGAAAGACCCCACGTTCAATGAACTGGGCTTCGAGGAGCGGCTGGGCTTGCTGGTGAATGCGGAATGGAACCGACGCCAGAGCAACAAACTGAACCGGTTTATCCGCAACGCGCGCTTCGCCGTACCGTCTGCCACTGTGGAGGGCATTGAATACTACGAGGACCGCAAACTGGACAAAGCACAGATATTGCGGTTTGCCCCCTGCCAGTACATTGACGAAGGCCATCACATTATCCTCAAGGGAGCCTCGGGCAACGGCAAGACTTACATCGCCTGTGCCCTGGGCAATGCCGCCTGCCGCCGTTTTAAGAAGGTGCAGTACATCCGTATGCCGGAACTGCTGGATGAGTTGACTATTGCGCGCAGCAGTGGCGAGCTGAAAAAGCTGCTAGCCTCTTACAAGAAAGTCGACCTTCTGATTTTGGACGAATGGCTGATTCGTCCTCTTACCCCACAGGAGTCTTATGACCTGTTGGAAATTGCAGAAGCTCGCAGTCAACGCTCAATGATTTTCTGCACCCAATACCAGCCTGTGGGATGGTATACACGAATCGATTCAAATCCGGAGTCTGACAGTCCGATTTCAGAAGCGATTATGGACCGTATTGTCCACAATTCGTATAAAATTCTGATTGAGGGGCGTGTCTCAATGCGAGAGCGCAAAGGGCTGAAAGCATCTATGCAGGAAGGTGGTGCGGACAATGGCTAAATGTCCGTACAATTCGTCCTCTGAGTACTGCGAGATTGAGGTTCAGCTGGAAGTCGCCAAAGTTGCAGAGAATGAGGCTACCGAAACGTTCCACGAGATGGATGCTGAAATCCGCAGGCTGTTGCAGCGCATTGAGCTTTTGGAAAAAACGTTACAGCAGTACAATATTCCAATATCTGAAGTAGAAGATTAGTATCTCCGAGCTCTGTCGGTGGGATTGCCGGCAGAGCTTTTTGGTGGAAGGGGGGCCGGCGAGGTGGCGGAAAGTCTCCGATGCTGTGGCAGGTTTTCTCCGTGCAGATGGCAAACTCGCGCCGATTTATGCATTCGGGCGCTCTGACGGCCACGGCGGCCTATCAGCGGTTAGCTTGCGTCAGCACAAGAACGTGCTCAATCAGACGCTCAAATTGGCGCAGAGGGACGGTCTGATCCAGACAAACCCTGCCGATTTGGTCGTCATGCCGCACGCGGCGCAGTTTACCGGCACGTTCTACACGGAATCACAGATGCGGGATCTGCTGACCGCTGTTAAGAACGAACGCCTCTACCCCATCATCTACGTCACCGCACTGTACGGCCTGCGCCGCAGCGAGGTACTGGGGCTGAAATGGGACAGCATCAACTTTGCGATGCAAACGCTGACCATACGGCACACCGTCGCCCGGGTCACGAAGGTCGTGGAGAAGAACAAGACCAAGAACGCATCCAGCTTCCGTAGCTTTCCCCTGACAGACGATGCGGTGCGGCTGTTCAAAATCCTGCTTCAGCAGGAGCAATACTACCGCAATCATTATGGCAAGGACTACATAGACAACGACTACGTATTCACATGGGAGGACGGGCACCCCTACTCCCCCGACTATGTGAGCCACACCTTTCACAAGCTGCTGAAGAAGTACGACCTGCCCCATATCCGGTTCCACGACCTGCGCCACACCTGCGCCAGCATGCTGCTGTCGGAGGGCTACGGCCTGAAGGACGTGCAGGAGTGGCTGGGACACTCGGACATCAAGATGACCGCGAACATCTACGGCCATCTGGATATACGCCGCAAGCGTTCCATTGCCAACGGCTTAGAGCAGGCGCTGCCGCGTTTGAAGCCGTAAAAAACAAAAAGCGCCAAATCCTTTCGGATTTGACGCTCCTGCTGACCTTGACAGCCATCTTTGGTCCGAGTGGCGAGAGTCGAACTCACGGCCTCTTGAACCCCATTCAAGCGCGCTACCAAACTGCGCTACACCCGGTCAACCGGGCTGTCTCGAATCAGCTTGATTATTATAACTGACTGCACCGAGAATGTCAATAGAAATGTACGAATTTTATAAATATATTTTGCTTTATGACTGATAATGGAAGGAAAGAAGGGATAAATCATGCCGAATAGCCTGGAATCGAACGTCTCCCCTGCGCTGCTGCACACATTCGCCAACCATCCGTTCCATGTCCGCAAGGATATGGAGATGAATGAGTTGGTGGACAGCATCCGGGAAAGCGGTGTTATTGTTCCGCTGATCGTGCGCAGCAGGCCCGAGGGCGGCTATGAGATTATCAGCGGACACCGCCGCTGTGAGGCCTGCCGGGAGCTGGGTATTGAGAAGGTGCCGGTCCGCGTGCAGGAGCTGACGGATGATGAAGCTACCATTTTAATGGTGAACAGCAATATCCAGCGGGAGCATGTGCTACCGAGTGAGAAGGCGTTTGCGTATAAGATGCGTATGGATGCAATGAAGCACCAAGGCCGAGCAACTTCGGCCCAACTTGGGCCGAAGCTGAGCAGTGAGGTTTTGGCTGAACAAGTTGGAGAAAGCCGCAATCAAATTAAGCGTTACATCCGCCTCACCTATCTCATCTCCCCCATTCTGCAAATGGTCGACGAATCCCGGATGGCATTTAACCCCGCGGTAGAGATTTCCTACATGACGCCGGAGCACCAGCGGTGGCTTCAAGCAGAGATGGAGCTTTGCGAGGCCACGCCCTCTCTGGTGCAGTCCCGCCGCCTCAAGGAGATGAGCCAGAGCGGCACACTGACGGAGCACTACCTGCATACCCTGCTCACCGAACAGAAGCCCAATCAACGTCAGAAGTTTTTCTTGAATCAATCTGACGTGCAGCGGTTCTTTCCTCCCGGCTATACGCCGGAGCAGATGCAGAACACGATATTCTCCCTGCTGAAAACCTGGGGCCATGCCCACGAGCACACCCAGAACCAGCAGGAACTGGAACGGTAAAATTCCACACACAACCTTATTTATAAGGCCCGGTTAGGATGCCAAAAGCACGGTATTCTGTCAGGCTTATTCGAGTGCGCGCTTTTTGGAGAAGCAACCATGCAATTTGACTACTTTTACGGCAGTCAGGCCGAGCAGTTCTCATTCTATCGCATCCCCAAGGTGCTGTTCACAGACCCGCAGTTCAAGCCGCTGTCCACCGACGCCAAGGTCCTGTACGGTATCCTGCTGGACCGCATGAGCCTGTCGGTCAAGAATCACTGGCTGGATGAACAGAGCAGGGTCTACATCATCTTCACCACCGAGGAAATCATGGAGGCCCTGAGTTGTGCCAACCAGAAGGCCTGCCGCCTGATGCTCGAGCTGGAAAAGAATGCAGGTCTGATTGAGCGCAAGCGCCAGGGGCTGGGAAAGCCCAGCTTGATTTATGTGAAAAACTTTGCTGTTTCGTCATAAATCAAGAAATGTGAAAATCACATTTCTTGAAGTGTGATTTTCACACTTCTGGAGATGTGATTATCACACGCAAATAAGACTGATAGTAATTAGACTGATTATAACGATACAGAAAACAGATTGAAAAACAGAATACGGGGTGTAGAGTATGGCCGGGGTGACGAAGGAAGAAATCGCGCGGGCGAAGGAGCTTGACCTGCTGACCTACTTCAAACTCGTTGAGCCAGACAACCTGAAGCTCGTGGGCAAGGAATACCGCCACAAGATACACAGCTCGCTGACCATCAGCAAAGACAGCCTTTGGTGCTGGCATTGCATCGGCCTGCGCGGACGCACGGCGCTGAAATATCTGATCGACGTTGAGAAGGTTCCCTATGTCGAGGCTGTGCGGGAAATCAACCGTATCCAAGGCGGCGCGGTTCATTCTTCCCAACCTGTAAGCCTGCCGCAGCCGCGCGCTGAACCGGAAGCGCCGCGAGATTTCAAGCTGCCCGAGCCGGACACAAACAGCTATTCCGCTATGGCGTATCTGCGTGGGCGCTGTATCCACCCCAATGTACTGGCGTTCTGCCGCAGGGAGGGCATTTTGTACCAGACCAGCTTCAAAAATCACCCGAACTGCGTATTTGTCGGGCGCGACGGTGAGGGTGTTGCGAAAGGCGGCAGCTTGCGCGGCTGTACACAGCTGCAATTCCGGCGTGATATTCCCGGAAGTAAGAAGATTTACCCGTTCTACATACAGGCCAGCACTAAGGCCGACACGGTTGAGGTATACGAGGCCCCCATTGACGCTATGTCCGGTGCGTCTCTAAAGCTCATGCAGCACACGGGGCCGTGGCGAAGCGTCCACTATCTGGCGCTGGGCGGTACGGACTATGCGGCTCTGGATGCGTTTTTGAAGTATTTCCCGGCTGTCTGCAAAATCGTCCTCTGTCTGGATAACGACAACGCAGGGCGGACCCGAACGCAGGATATTATTGCGCACCTTGCCGGCAGCGGCAAAGCCGTGGAGGACCGCCCGCCGCCGGTGGGCAAGGATTACAACGACACGCTGGTGCAATACATGCAGGAATACCGCGCACACTGCATCAGCATGGATGACATTTTGGAGGAAACAAGATGAAAACAATCGCAATCGCAAATCAGAAGGGCGGCACGGGGAAAACGACCACAACGTATAACCTCAGCATTGCCCTGACCCAGCAGGGCTACCGCGTCCTGATGGTGGACTTTGACCCGCAGGGCAATCTTTCCTGCTACTGCGGTATCCCACCAGAAAAGGACCTTGACCAAACCATTACGGAGCTGCTGATGAAGACCTCCTGCGAAAAGCCGATAGGAAATCGGGAGTGTGTCTACCAGACCGGACGCAAGGAGGCTGCCGCACGGGTGGATTTTATCCCGTCCAATCTGCGGCTGGCGGGCTTTGAGCTGGCCATGGGCACGATGATGTGCCGCGAGGTGCTTCTGAAATCCTGCCTGGAGCAGTACAACAATCAGTACGACTACTGTTTGATTGACTGTTCCCCCTCTGTTGGCCTGCTGCTGACCAATGCGCTGGCCGCCGCCAATGAAATTATTATCCCTATGCAGGCGCAGCCATTCTCCGTTGTGGGCATGTCGCAGCTGACGTCCTCAATTGCGAATGTGCAGCGTAAGATCAACCCTGGGCTGCGCGTGAAGGGCATCCTTCTGACGATGACCGAGCACACGAACGTTTCCGACCACTACTGCGGGCAGGTCCGCAGCACCTACGGCAATAAGATTCACGTTTTCACAACGGAGATTCCCAGAAACGTGAAGGTACAGGAGAGCCAGGCCAATGCAGAGCCGACGATTCTGTACGACCCGAAAAGCAACAGTGCAAAGGCCTATATTGAATTTGCGAAGGAGGTATCCGGCTATGGCCGCGAAGAACAAGTTTTTGAACGCGATGAAGATGCCCTCAATCGATGATATGTTTTCCTCGGAGGCTGACAGGCAGCGGGAAAGCGGCGATTTGGTCACAGAGGTGCCGCTTTCCGAGCTGCACCCGTTCGTCGGGCATCCGTTTGAGGTGCGTGACGATGAGGATATGCAGAAGCTGGTGGACAGCATCCGGGAGAACGGTGTCCTTACTAACCTGACCGTGCGACGCCGCACCGAGGGCGGGTATGAGATCATCAGTGGGCACAGGCGGTTCCACGCAGCACAGCGGGCCGGGCTGACTGCGGTCAAGGTGCAGGTGCGGGATATTGATGACGACCAGGCGATTATCAGCATGGTTGATTCCAATATCCAGCGAGAGCATATCAGTCCGATGGAAAAGGCAAGAGCATATCGGATGAAGTATGATGCTTTGAAACGGCAGGGCTGTCGCACGGATTTAACTTCGCCGCAAGTTGCGGCGAAGTTGCGAACCGATGACCGTGTGGCTGCCGATGCGGGTGTGAGTGGCGATACAGTTCGCCGCTTCATTCGCCTCAACAACCTCGTCCCCGACCTGCAAAAGAAAGTCGACGACGGCAGTCTGAAATTCAACCCCGCCGTAGAGCTTTCTTACCTCACACCCACCGAGCAGAATGATTTTCTCGACTACATGGAGTCGCAATCCTGCTCACCTTCGCTGTCGCAGGCACAGAAGCTAAAAGCCGCCAGCAAGGACGGCGCGCTGGATCATGGCAAGCTGCTGGAAATCATGGACACCAAAAAGCCCAGTGTACCACCCCGTGATCCGATGTTGACCATTAGCGTCAGCAAAATTGCCCGCTACTTCCCCACCGGCTACACACAAGAACAGATGGTAGGAATCATCATGCAGCTTCTGGAACGAAACTCCCGCCACCTTATGCCGGAAAAACAACCCAGTCTGGAGCGTTGAAATGGCAGAGTACAGATATTACCTGATTCCCGATTTTATGTCGCACGTCTTTCCGCAACAGTTTGAAGAACAAGCTCCAACGGAGTTCTTTTCCAATACTGCTGATTTGATGAAGCGCTACAAGCAGTTGAGAGAAATGCCCTACAACAACGAGTACACCTGGAACGAGCGCACCAATCTTCCCTACCCGCGCCTGACTGTTGGAATTGACCGCCGTGACCCGGATGGTACAGTAACCATCATGCAGGTACGGAACGGTGTCAACTACCTGTGTGATGACTATCGCGGCCCCTTTGCAGATCGCAATGACAAGCAGCTCATTGAAATGGCAAAGCAGCTTGTGACGGCAGTTGGCGTAGATCGTATCCGGCCTCACTACTACACGGAAGAAAATGGTCACACAAAGGTACATGTTGGCAAAGATATCCACATAACCGAGTGGGCCAATGCACCGGAGCTTTGCAGCGCACTTCGATTTTCTCGCTTTCTGAACCGAGATGAGCAGCAGTTGTTTCAGGTGCGCAACGGTCAGCGCATTATTGAAAACTACGCGGATGGTTCACAACTGGTGAAAGATGTGCAGACAGTTGACGAAACGCACTTTTACGTAGGTAGCCGTTTCTGCCACATCCAGCAGTATGCAAATCAGTGCTTCAAAAGAGGCTGTTATATTGAACCGGAGCATCCGCAGCCGGGTGATAAGTTGGACAGACTGCTGATATATCAAATTCCACATTACACCTGCGAGTATCGCTTTACGGATTATGACTACGCCCAAAACAAGCTGAAGGCCACCGATTATCGCTGTGCCTATGTGGCCAACATGCCCCGGGACTACACACCGGACAAGTGCTTCCGGGATTTCAATTATGATGACCGCCCCTGCGCCAACAGTATGCCGTCTTTGTCCGTCAGTGATCTGATCGTCATGGAGCGCGGTGATAAAGCCGAAGCCCTGTATGTGGATGCCGTTGGCTTCAAGGATGTAAGCCGACTGCTGCCCGAGCTTCATGATATGGAAGTTGAGCGGCAGGAGCACAATTTAGATGAATTAGAAAGGTAGGTGTCAAGATGCCGAAACCGCAGGATATATTTCAGCTGGCCCAGCAGGAGGCCGTGCGGGTCACAGCATCGCCGCAGGCGTGGCAGAGATTTTTGTACACTGCCGCCCACAACTATCACACTACCTATCTGAACCAACTGCTGATTCACGCCCAGCGGCCCGACGCCGCAGCCTGTGCCAGCATGGAATACTGGAATACGAAGGCAAACCGGCTGGTCATACGCGGCAGCAAGAGCATCACCGTGCTGCAGCGCCGACAGGGCGTGGCGGTGACAAAGCCTGTTTTTGCCATTGGTGATACCGCACTATTGAGCCAGATGCGCACCGGCGGGCCGTGGGAGGTCACAGACACAACGCGCCCGCTGCTTCTGCAAGATAAACCCGATGACTGGCTGGCGGCGCTGGCGCAGGATGACGTATCCAACGAAGCCGACCGTGCCCGCCGCATGATGGAGCGCAATGTGTCGGACAGTACCCTGCAGTGGGCGCAGCCTGACGAGCAGATGCAGCTCTTGCAGGCACTGGTCACGCAGAGTGCTGTCTACATAGCACGGTTGCGAATCGGGCTGCCGGTGCGGGACGAGGATTTCCCGGCATTTCAAAGCGTCAGCCAGTTCGACACCTATCAAATTTCACTGTGTCTGGGCGGCTATCTGCAGGCCGCCGCAGAACCGATGTTGAACGTCATTGGACGCGAGGCGCTGCGATTAAACCGTGACAGCATTGCAATCTCACACGAACCAGTTCATAATGAAAGCACACGAACACAATTGAACAGCCGAGAGGAGGCCGTCACTTATGACGTACACGAAGAACCGCGAAGGCTACCTGATTCCGAGCCTTTCCCTGCCGAACCAGCTGAACCCGTACCTGAACCGCTACGCGAGGCTGCGTCTGGAATATCTGGAACAGAACGAGCCGACGCTCTGCGACCAGCTGATGCTGGAGGGCACGCTGCTGACGAGTTGCAATCGAATCGGACGGACAGCACAGCAGATGGTGGACAAGACCCTGCGCGAGCTGATGCAGACCGCCCCGATGCCGGACCGCAGGACGAACCCGCTGGGCTGGGCACAGCTGACCAACAGCCTGAAGAAGCAGGCGGAGGAAGCAGTCCTTCCGATGCTGTACGAAGTTTAACCGAAGCACCCGCACAGGCGGAGAGCGAGCCATCGCCCTCCGCTTTTGCTTTGCCTGAATTTTCGACCAAGCTGCTGCCGCAGCTGCTGGCGGCAGAAACTTCTTCCCGGGCAGACAACGCCGAGTATCTTACCTTTTATAATAAGAATCCCCTGCTCATTGACCGGCTGCGCTTTGTGCGGGAAAGCTACAAGGATATTTTTACAGAGCTTTTGCTGACCGATGATACCCGCGTGGGCTTTCACAGGCAGGACAATGGCCTGCTTGTCTGGCAGGGCGCGTATCTGACCCGCAGCGCGGAAACGCTGCTGCCGTGGCGTGCCGTGGCCAAGGCGCTGAACGACTTGATTGAACAGAATGAGCTGATTTCGGCCATCGACCCGAAGGAGCTGCCGCAGGTAGAGGAACAGCTTTCCTTTGAACTGCCTGACGGTTCGCCGCCGAGTGCGGAAAATAGCAGGTTGGAAAAGGATGATTTTCTCACCCCGGAAAAGCAGGAAACCGTCATTCGCTCTGCTCTGCCCGTCGTAGAGTACAATACCACGCAGATGGATGACGGCAGCGTTATCACAGACGAGGAAGTCAACTTGGCTCTGGCAGCGGGCAGCAATTTTGAGAACAGCAAATTCCGCATTTATCAGCAGTTCACAACCACGCAGGGCGACCACGCCGCTTTTTTGAAGAAGGAATACGGCAGCGGTGGTCGGTCATGGGACTACCAAAGCGGTGCTCATGGCTGGGTGGACCATGGCCCTGCCGGATTGAAGCTGATTTTGACAAATGAGGAAGGCCGCTTTGAGCGCAGGCTGCCATGGCGGGCCGCACCCAAGCGCATTGCTTATCTGATCGAGATGCAGCGCTTTCTGACGCCGCAGGAGCTGGAACAGTATCCCGCATGGGCTGCCGAACAGCGAGAGGCCGCCAGTGCGGTGCGCGATGAACCCAGTACCATACCGGAAACCAGACCTATTTGCGCCGAGGGCAGCGTTGTCTACTTGGAGGATGACCACCGATTTACCGTGGAGCGCATCGGACAGTTTGACGTGCATCTGCGGGACGAGGAATTTCCCCTGGTTGGACGCGCCATCAGCCGGGAGGAGTTTCAGCGGCAGCTGGACGCCAACCCGCGCAACAGGGGCATGATGCTTGCCGAGCAGCAGCACGAATCACTTGTGCAAGCGCAGACGGAACAGGCGCTATCCTACATTGAGGATTATCTCAAGGACGAATTTGAAATCACCGAGCCGGACTTTTCCGACCTGACACGAATCGATTTGGGCTATACCACTACCGAGGATGAGAAGCACGTCATTCAGGTGTATGCCGACTTGGAGCACTGCACCGTCACCAAGCTGGTGGACGATACTCTCTACGCGCAGGAACGGTATGGCTCGCTCGATGATCTGAACCAGGTGGTACTCTCCAATCTTGATTTTAATAGCCTCATGGAAATAGACCTCGACGAGGTGGAAAAAAACGAGCCGCAGGAAAATGTCTTTCCTCCCGACGAGCCCGCTGCACAAGCCCCCACCAACTACCTTGCACCCTATGAACTGGAGGTTCCCACAGGGGCAAAGGCCAAGTTTGCTGCGAACCTAAATGCAATTCGGACACTAAAGCAAATTGAGCAGCGCGGCACACCGGCCACGGAAGCTGAGCAGGATGTTCTGGCCGGGTATCTCGGGTGGGGCGGTCTGGCAGATGCCTTTGACCCCAACAAGGACAGCTGGCACAGCGAATATGAGCAGCTAAAGGATCTGCTGACGCCGGAGGAATACGCCGCCGCACAGGAATCTACGCTGACGGCGTTTTATAGCCCGCCTGTCGTCATCCATGCCATGTACCGCGCGCTGACCCGCATGGGCTGTGTTGGCGGTAACGTGCTGGAGCCCAGCATGGGTGTGGGCGCATTCTTTGGGCACCGCAGCGGCAGCTTTGATACGAACAATGCAAAGCTCTACGGCGTCGAGTTGGACAGTGTATCAGGCCGCATCGCGCAGCAGTTATACCAGAAAGCAAAAATTCAAATCTGCGGCTACGAAAAGGCCGACCTGCCGGACAGCTTCTTTGATTTGGCTATCGGCAATGTGCCGTTTGGACAGTATCAGGTTACGGACCGTCAATATGACAAGCTGCATTTTCAAATTCACGATTACTTTCTAGCCAAGACCGTAGACAAGCTCCGCGTCGGCGGCATTATGGCATTTATAACGACCTCCGGCACGATGGATAAAAAGTCCGAAAGCGTGCGCCGGTATCTGGCTGCCCGCTGTGATTTGTTCGGCGCGGTGCGGCTGCCCAACAATACCTTTACCGCGCAGGCAGGTACAACCGTCACCTCGGACATTCTGTTTCTGCAAAAGCGTGGGCGGGTTTTGGAGCAGGACGCGCCATGGATTCATGTGGACGAGACTGCCGATGGCATTCCGCTGAACCGGTATTTCATCGACCATCCCGAGATGATATGCGGTGAGATGCAGATGGTCAGCGGCCCCTACGGGCAGCGCCCCACCTGCGCGCCGCTGGAAAATGGTACATCACTGGAAGGTCAGCTTGACGCGGCCCTTGCCAATTTGCAGACCGAGTACACGCTGGCCGATGGCCGGGAGGACGCGAAGGCGGAAAGCGATACGCTCGACGCAGACCCCGATACGCGAAATTTCAGCTATGTTGTTAAAGACGACACAGTTTATTACCGCGAAAATTCCAAAATGCGTGCTGTGAAGGCCAGCACCACCGCGCTTACCCGCATCAAGGCGCTGGTTCCACTGCGGGATACCTGCCGGGAGCTGATTCGGGCGCAACTGGACAATCTGCCCGATGAAACGATTGCCGCTTTGCAAGCGCAGTTGACCGCCCAGTATGATTCCTACCACGATACGTATGGGCTAATCAACAGCCGCGGCACGGCTTCGGCGTTCCGTGAGGATTCCGGGTATTTCCTCCTGTGCTCACTGGAGGACATCGACAGCGAGGGCCATTACAGGGGCAAGACGGATATGTTCACGAAGCGGACCATCCGTCCGGCCCAGGTGGTGGACCATGTGGACACCGCCGATGAAGCGCTGGTGCTGAGCCTGACCGAGAAGGCTCGCGTGGACCTTGCCTACATGGCGCAGATCACGGGAAAAGCGCAGGACGAAATTATACGCGATTTGACCGGCGTTATCTTCCGTGACCCGGAGCAATCCGAGCCGGTTTATCTGCCGGCAGATGAATACCTTTCCGGCAATGTGCGGCAAAAGCTGGCCGTTGCCCGGCTGGCCGCAGCGTCCGACCCGGACTATCAGGTCAATGTGAAGGCGCTGGAGCAGGTACAGCCGAAGGACCTCGACGCCAGCGAAATCGCTGTGCGGCTGGGTGCTACATGGATACCACCCGAATACATACAGGGTTTTCTCATGGAGTTGTTGGAGCCGCCGTTGTCAACTCGACTTTCCGTGAAGGTGCTGTTTGCGTCGTTCACCGGTGAGTGGAATATCACGAACAAGCGCTACGGCAACGGCAGCATCAAGGCAACCGTCACCTACGGCACAAACCGCAAGAATGCCTATGAAATCACAGAGGCTGCGCTGAATCTGCGGCCTGTGCAGGTGTTTGATACAGTTACCGACGCAGAAGGAAACAAAAAAAGCGTGCTGAACCACGCCGCCACCGAGGCTGCCTACGCCAAACAGTGTTTGATCAAGGACAAGTTTGAGGAATGGATTTTCAAGGAGCCGCAGCGTCGGCAGGCGCTGGTAAGCCTGTACAACAGCAAATTCAACTGCATCCGCCCGCGGGAATACGACGGCAGCAATCTGCGCTTTCCCGGCATGAACCCGGAAATTACGCTGCGGCCACACCAGCGCAACGCCATTGCCCACGTGCTGTACGGCAACAACGTACTTCTGGCACACGAGGTGGGGGCTGGGAAAACGTTCGAGATGGTCACAAGCTCTATGGAGAAAAAACGTTTGGGTCTTTGCAACAAAACCTTGATCGTAGTGCCAAACCATTTGACCGAGCAGATGGCGTCCGAGGCGCTGCTGCTTTACCCAAACGCAGAAATTCTGGTAGCGCGCAAGACGGATTTTGAAAAGGCCAACCGCAAAAAGTTCTGCGCCCGCATTGCTACCGGCAACTTTGACATTATCGTGATCGGGCACAGCCAGTTTGAAAAGATACCGCTTTCCGATGAACGGCAGAAAATGTACCTGCAAAAGCAAATCGACGATGTAGTGGCACAGGCAGCTGCACTGAAGGCCCAGCGCGCCGAGAATTTTACCATCAAGCAGATGGAGCGCATGAAAAAGCAGCTGCAACGGAAGCTGGACAAGCTCAACGACCAGAGCCGAAAGGATGACGTCATCACCTTTGAGGAGCTGGGCGTGGACAGTCTGATGGTGGACGAGGCGCACTACTTCAAAAACGCAATGGTCACTACCAAGATGACCCGCGTGGCCGGTATCTCCCAGACCGAAAGCCAAAAGGCCAGCGACATGTACATGAAGTGCATGTACATGGACGAGCTGACCGGCGGGCACGGCATTGTGTTTGCCACCGGCACACCGATTTCCAACTCGATGACTGAAATGTACATCATGATGCGGTATCTGCAATATGGGCTTTTGGAGCAGGAAGGCCTGCTGAACTTTGATGCGTGGGCCTCTACGTTTGGCGAGAGCGTTACCGCGATTGAGCTTGCCCCCGAGGGCAACGGCTACCGCTCTAAAACGCGGTTTGCTAAGTTTTACAATCTGCCCGAGCTTATGAATATGTTCAAGCAGTGTGCCGACATTCAGACCGCCGATATGCTGAATCTGCCGGTCCCGGAAATCACAGGCGGCAAGCCCACGATTGTGAAGCTACCGCCCAGTGAGCTGCAGCGACAGATGGTGGCGGCGCTGGGTGAGCGGGCCGAGGCGGTGCGCAACCGCCTGGTTGCCCCGAATGAGGATAACATGCTGCGCATCACGAACGATGGCCGAAAGCTGGCGCTGGACCAACGGTTGATGAACCCACTTCTGCCTGATGACCCCGATAGTAAGGCGAATGCCTGCGTGGAGCGGGTCTTTACCATTTGGGAAAAGACAAAGGCGCAGCGCTCCACGCAGATGATCTTCTGCGATTTGAGCACGCCCCGCGCGGACGGCTTTGATGTGTACAACGATATTCGGGACAAACTGGTGGCGCGCGGCATCCCCAAGGATGAGGTACAGTTCATCCATGATGCCGATACGGAAGCTAAGAAGGCTGAGCTGTTCGGCAAAGTCCGCAGCGGTGCGGTTCGCGTGCTGATGGGCAGCACCCAGAAGATGGGCGCTGGCACCAACGTACAGACGCGGCTGTGCGCACTCCATCACTTAGATTGTCCGTGGCGGCCTGCCGACATTGCCCAGCGCAACGGACGTATGGTGCGGCAGGGTAACATGAACAAAGAGGTTTCTATCTTTATTTATATAACCGAAGCCACATTTGACGCCTACAGCTATCAGCTTGTGGAGAACAAGCAGAAGTTTATTTCGCAAATCATGACGTCAAAATCCCCTGCCCGAAGCTGTGAGGATTTAGACGAGGCTGCGCTCTCCTACGCTGAGGTAAAGGCGCTGGCTGCCGGAAACCCGATGATCAAAGAAAAGATGGACCTTGATATTCAGGTTGCGCGGCTTCGCACGCTGAAGGCCGCCTACAACAGCCAGCACTACCGACTGGAGGACGCCTTGACCGGCATCTTTCTGCGAGAGATCCGCGGCACCGAATGCCGGATTCAGGCGTTTGAGAAGGATATGCAGACCGCCAAGGACAGTCAGAGCTATGACAAGGACGGCAAGCTGGTTTTCAGCATTGAGCTTGACGGCACGACCTACGACAAGCGCGAGGACGCCGGTAAGGCACTGCTCGGGCTGGTGGGTGCTGCTGTGCGGGCTGACCATCCTGTTTTGGTGGGGCACTATGCGGGTTTTGAAGTCACGGTTGCCTATGTGCCGCTTTCCAAGGTGTTTGTGGCACATCTGGTTGGCCAGGCCACCCATACCACAGAGCTGGGCAGCGACGCTGCCGGCAATATGGTCCGCCTGCAAAACGTTGTTGCTGCCCTGCCGCAGGAGGTCAGCGGTCTGCGCAACAATCTACAGCAGCTGCGCGTCCAGTTGGACAGCGCCAAAGAGGAACTGCAGCAGCCTTTTCTGCAGGAACAGGAGCTTAACGACAAGAGCGCGCGCCTGGCCGAGCTGGATGCCCTGCTGAATGTGGGCAATGATGCACCGGTTTTGGAGGGTGAGGCCGAGGTCGTAAACGAGGACGATTCTGTGCGAACGCCTAGAGAGGAAAACGAACTGGAACGCTGAAATCGACAGCCTTGCATTATTTCGCAGACCATGTATCATAGAGATAGGAGGTGGCCATTATGCCCATTCAACGTAAAAATCTGTTCCTTACCTGGGGTATCCGCATTAGTCTCGTGCCTGTCATTCTGGGACTTATTGCACTGGGCCTGATTGCAATCGTGCTGTTTGCTATCTGCGGAGTTTGCGGCAGGTTTTTGGCGGCACTGGGCGGTCTGGCTGCTCTGTTGGCGCTATTCGATAAGTGCTACCAAGAGGCGGCAGTATCCGCCATCGTGGCGTTCTTGCTCAGTCCTTACGGCGCGCCGCAGGTGCTGTTCTGGCTGGGCAGGAAGCTGCTCGAGTTTGCTGGTAGTCTGTATGATTTATACTACTGATTGGAGAAATTTATAATATGAAAAAATGTCTGTCATCCATTCTTTTAGCTACGGTGTTACTCTGCGCCTGCGCACAGCAGACCGATAACACCTTGCAAACGCCGGAAAGCAGTACGCTGGTAGAACTTACCGTTGCTACTGAAGAGACTGCCATTGAGACACCTGCGCCGCTTGCCACGGAAAGCCCGGCACCAACGTCTACACAGACTCCAGAACCGACTGCCACACCGGCACCGACTGAAATTCCCATACCGGAGCCTACTGCAGCGCCTACCGAAGCGCCCGCTACGGAACCCGTTGCCGCGGAGAGCCAACCTGCACAGGTCAGCATGAGCTACGGTGCAGTCCCCTTTGACCTGGCGGCGGGCAGTGAGGAGTGGTGGAGCATCGACAGCTCAGACAGTGCCTACTGGGCTGTGCAGGAAAACATCAATGCTATGCGCGCAGCAGCTGGTCTGTCCCCTTTGACGATGGACAGTGGCCTGAGTGCTGCCGCCGATGCACGCTGTGAGAGCTTTGTGGCGGGCGGGCCGTTCGACCATAGCGGCATGACGACCCGCAGTGAGATCTGCGCCGCAGGTCCGATTGGCTCGGCCAGCAGCGTTTGTACCTACTGGCAGGGCAGCCCTGCCCACTATGCCAATATTATGGAGCCCAGCTTCACCGGCATGGGCGTGGGCTGCTGGTTTTGCAGCACTGCCGAGGGCCAGTACACCTACTGGACCGTAACCTTTCAGTGATTGGAGAACGGATATGAAAAAGCAAAACTCCCTGTATAGGATGACTACATCCGAAATGCAGATCATGACCTACCTTTGGAATTCCAAGGAGCCTGCAATCGCCAGTCAGATCGTTTCCGATTTGATTCCGACCCAGAACTGCACCTGGAAACCACGTTCGGTCTTTACGATTCTGAAAAGCCTTTCAGAGAAAGACCTGATCCACGATGTTGGGTACGTGAGAACCGGCAAGACCTACTCCCGCAAATTTGCTCCCAAGGTGAGCCGCGCGGAGTACCTGGCTATGCAGGTCATGAACGAGCTGCCGGACCAGGAGTTGCCGGAGTTTTTGGAGTTCTTTCAGGGGAAGGTCGGTTGAGCGTTACAGGTAAATCAAACTCTCAAGTGTCTGCTGTTTGTTCGGCAGGCACTTTTTTATATAGATAAAATTTAACAATGGAAGGAAAAGTGTGTAATGAATCAAAGGTTCAATCTCAAGCAGCGCGTGGCGGCCTTGTTTATGGCAGCTATGATGTGCTGCACAATGTTCCCGGTTGGGGCGTTTGCGGAGGCTCCGCAGCCCGATGCAGACGATACGCCTACCGTTGTGCAGGACAACGAAAACGTCACACCGGATGCACCGCAAACTGATGAAAGCAATCTAGACCCAGGAGAAAACACCCCCGAGGACAGCGAAACACCTATGGTTACCCAAAGCGCCGATGAAGATAAGCCCGTGGACGATTCCACCGACTACACCTTCGACGGCGTTGTTTTGTACACAGACTTACCGGATGCACCGACTGGTTCCTATATGGGCAGCCAGGGCTTGCCGGTTGCCACGGGTGAAACAAAAATCGGCATTTCCGCCTGGCTGAATGACCAGTTGGAAGAAAGCACGGACAGTTACCTGAGTGCGGACACCCTGAACAGCGACGACCTGACGATGATGGCTCCGTTGCTGGAGGGCATCGACTATGCCGTTGCGCCCATTCTGGCACAGGTGGAATACCCTGCAGACGGCAGTAGTTTGGATGTGGTGCTTCCCAACGAGGTGACTGTGCTGGACTTCTACGGTGCTCCCGCCGATGAGGCTACACGCAGCAGACTTGTGCATAGTGAGTATGCCGAAACGTCCGCCGCGGTCATGGGGCTGTATGTTCAGGCAGATGCCGACTTTTCCGCGCAGCTTGTCTACACTGCTCCGGATGGCAGCACGCTGACGAAAGCGCTGCACGTTGTAATTGACTGCAGCCGCACCATGGTCGCACCGTTCGCAGAAACTACAGACGTCGCCGCCTACGCCGAGCGCCCCACGCCTGCCGTTACCAGCGGCAAAATCACCAAGGTCGAGAAGGTCAACGGCACATGGCTGATCTGGTTCAATGGCGAGGAAGCCTACTGCTGCACCCACGGTGCCAACGGCCAGCCCAAAGGCTGTCCACCGTACACTTATACGAACACTTCTCTGGTCAGCGCGGATCAGTGCATTCCCGGTGATCACTACGGCAACCAGTACCGCATCTGGGGCGGTCTGGACCAGCTCTCTATGGACTTGCTGCCCGATACGCCCGCAGTTTTTTCCGCAGAAGATACTGAAAGAATCTCTCTTTTGGATTTCTGCTACACGATTTACGATGACGCCCAGTTGTGGCTGATTGAAAATTATCCCGAGAGCACTGCTGCAAAAATCTATCTGGAATCTGCGCAGGCCCTGCTGGACGGCGCTGTTGCCTATGCAAAGCCCCGCGGCTACTACACCTACATTTATACCCCTGCGCGCAGCGGTTGGCAGACCGTTGCCCTGATTGGCCCTGAAATCAGTGAGGATGAAACGGAAGAGCCGAAGCCTGTCGTACAGGAGTATTATGCCAGTTGGGAAGCCCCTGCACAGTCCGCCAGCGGCACCGTAGATCTGACCTATGGTATCACCACAGATAAGATCCAACTGAAAACGCTGGAAAAGGTGGACGGTGCCACGATTGAAATCGAGCCCATCACCAAATCCGGCACGATTGACGGCGGCAGCTGGAGCATTTCCCCTGCCGGTGTGCAGACCGTCACCACAAGCGGCCACACCAACGACGACAATTACCAGAATAACGGCGGTGCAGCATCTGCCCGCTGGTCTGTGCATTACGCTGTATCCAAGACCGTAGATGGCCGCAGTGGCAGCGTCGGCCCCTATACTACGAAAGAAGCTGCAGACGCAGCCGCCAACAGCGCGCGTGATTCTGCGGTTGCCGCCATTCAGGCAGAAGCACAGAGCGCTGTAAATAATGCTATTGCCAGCGCGCAGGCGCAGCTTGCATCTTTGCAGTTCCGTTATGACGAAGTCACCATCCCCTACGGTTTTGAATCCTACTGGGGCAGCAACGGCAGTCACCAGACCATTACAGTACCGGCCAACTCCAACAATGCCTACGAGATGCGCAATACTGAGTGGTCACTGCAGATCAACGTCAAAAAGACGGACAGTGAGACCGGCAACCAGATTGCAGGCGATGCCCGGTATGAAATCTACCAGTGGGACGTCGTGACTGGCAAATACCAGCCCACGGGCGGCTACAACACCTACAGTGTCCAGCGCCAGGGTGACGGCACCTATGCCGTCATCAACAACGCCGCCTACGCCACAAACGACACGATGCGCCACACGCTGTACTACACGCAGCGAAACGAGGGCCGGTTCATCCTTGTGGAGACGAAGGCCCCCGCGGGCTATTTCGGCGACTGGACTGACATTGCCCACCCCGGCACGGCGGGCACACCGCTGGGCAAACGCGCCTACTATGTAGAAATTACCGCTGACAACAACAATTCTGTCCTGTGGCTGGGCAATGGTGACTACAATGCCGACATTGCCACTGGCGATAAGGGCGGCACAAAGCTGATGACCAGCGGCGGCGTAGAAACCACAGTCACCATCTATGACTCTCCCAAGGATGCCTCCCGGAGCTATACCACCGATGCCAGCGGCAAGGCTGCCAATGAGGACAGCTACACCACCACGGCGGCGGACGGTATCATGAAAAACGACCGCACGCTGGGCGAAATCAGTATCTCTAAGGTTGATTTGGATGCACAGCGGTATGTGACAGGCGACGCTGCTCACGGCAATGCCGTGCTGGACGGCGCGGTCTACGACCTGTACGCCGCCGAGGATATTACCCACCCTGATGGTGTGACCGGCGTCGTGGATTATTCCAAAATCGTAGATGCCAATGGCAATCCCATCTGGCACACTACGATTCGTGACAACAGCGGGCAGTGGATCGGCGATTATCTGCCCATTTTGAAAAAAGATAATCTCGTAGCCAGTGCCAAAATTGAGGACGGCTGGCTGACCTTCTCCAACCTGTACCTCGGTAAATATTATGTAGTAGAGCGCTCCACCGGCACGGTCATTCCGCTGCGTGAGGGCGCTCTTGCTGTTTCCGTCACCTATCCTACGGTGGACAGCCGCACCAAGGCAGCTACCGGGCAGGTTGCCGCGCTGGCAGCCAGCAACGGGCACTATACAGATTGGGTATACAAGAACCAATTCAGCACCATCTCCAAGAGCAAGGCTCTGGACGGCACCTGGACCTACGATGCCTATTACCTGTCCTATGCGCCCGGGTATCTCTGCGACGAGCACAACTACTACATCACGCCCAGCTATGCAGACGAGGGCTGGTATGTGGAGAAAACCACTTTTGCCAATGACACAGCCGCCTACAACGGCAACTACCACATCCATAAGGACAGCGGCCTGACCGAAAGTCAGGATCAGATTGCCAAGGGCAACGTGGAAATCAGCAAGGTCGTCTCCTCCAGTGGGCAGTCCAATGGGCTGGAGCTGGAAGGCGCTGGGTTCACCTTCTATCTTGTGTCCGACTTGTCCAAGGTCGAGCAGTTTGACCAGACCCGCACCGGAAGCTACACTCTGCAAAGCATTCTGGATACCTACATCAACAAGGAATACGACAACGAGCACCCCAAGTGGGATTTCTCCGGTGAGACGCAGGCCATTGCCAAGACCTACGAGGTCAACGCTGATGAAATTGCCGCCTATAACAGGACGCTGACCGCGGCGGGCGACAACAAGAACGGCAAGGGTGATGGCTGGCAGCCCACGGGGCGTGCCAATGAGTATCAGCTGGCCGAAATCTTCAGCAATGATTCCGGCAACATTCGCGTGCAGGGGCTTTCCTACGGCACCTATCTGGTCGTGGAGACGACCACCCCGCACGATTTGTTCCAGGCAGAGCCGTTCCTGGTCAGCATCGACCCCGAGCAGGACAACAACCCCTGGGGCGCGATGGCCACGCCGAAGGACAGTGTGATGAAAGCATCGGATTCCTATCAGAAATTTACGGTACTGGATGAGGAGATTGAAGTGTATTTAAAAATCACGAAACTCGATACGGAAACCAGCAAACCGGTCCTGCTGCCGAACACAGCCTTCCAGATCTACTGGCTGGATGACAACGGCAACTATCGGCTGGAAAACGGGAAGCCCAAGCTGGTCACGATGACGGACACGGTAAGCGGGCATTTGACCAAGAACGTGGATACCTTCTACACCAACGAGGAAGGTATCCTGACCCTGCCTGAAAAGCTGCCGCTGGGCAAATACCGCATTGTGGAGACTGTCGGTCCGGACGGCTTCTACAACGAATGGGCTGACAGCGGCAACTACTATGTCGATTTCGATATTTCCACAGACCGGATTTACAAGGCCACCGGTGATGACAATGAAAACGGCATGGACACGCTGGTCATCGGCGAGGACTACTGGAATGAGGAAACGCTGGGCAAACTGACCATCCGTAAAACCGGCAATGCCTTGACAGGAAAGATTGAAACCAACGATTTGATTGATCCCTGGATGACCGGCGAGGCCGACTCCGACTTTGCCTATACGCTGCGCCCACTGGCCGGTGCGGAATACACCATTACGGCTGCCGAGGACATTTACACGCAGGACCGCCAGCTGGATGCCAACGGCAGCCGCACGCTCTGGTATGCCAAGGGCGACGTGGTAGCGGTTGTTACCACCGGTGATGGCAGTGCAGACACTGCTGTGTTTGCACCATCCCGCACCAAGGCGACCTATGATTTTCTGTCGGTCATCCACGACCGTACGCTCGGCGAGGTCAGTATTACCCTGCCGATGGGCAGCTATCATGTGGAGGAAACCAAGCCGCCCTATGGGTATGTCGGCACGACAGACAGCTACGATGTGACATTTGTCTGGGATAGCCAACTGAATGATGTGGTCATGGCAAAGAGCATCGTCAAAAATGGAGCTGATGAGCAGCATTTTGATGTTGTACGCGCATCGGAAGCCTCTGCGGAACTGGCTGAACAGCAGACTCTTGGTTTCTATAATGACCGTGAGCATGCCCGCGTGGGTGTGTACAAGATCAATCAGGAAACCGGCAAATATCTGGCCGGTGCCGTGTTCAACCTGTACACCCGTGATGACATCTACGACATAGACGGTAACAAGCTGTTCTCTGCCGGTGATTTGATTTCCACCAGTCCCGAGACTGTTGCGGATGGCTACACCTATTTCAACTGCGATGTTCCCATCCGCGGTGAGTGGTACGGCCAGAGTGACCGACTGGATGCCTCGACCAACAGCGGCAATTACTTTATCCAAGAGCTGCACGCACCGCTGGGCTATTATCTCAACGATGCAGAGATGGATGTCACCTTCACCTATGACGGCGAGGTCCTGCAGGTACTGGACAGCACCTGCGCCAACAAGCCTACTGAAATGTGGGTGAGTAAGCGCGATTTGACCAACGATGAAGAACTTCCCGGTGCTACGCTGATCATCAAGGATACGAAGGACAACGTTGTGGACACCTGGGTATCTACCGACACGCCGCACCGTGTGACGGGTCTGCATTTTGACGAAGAATACACGCTGACGGAAATGCGGCCTGCTGATGGGTATGCCGTTGCGGATGACATTGTTTTCCGACTGGAACGCAAAACGGACGCCGACGGCCACCAGCTGGACGAGGCAGACGTCTACTATCTGAAGGATAAAAAGAAGCTCTGGATCATCCCCTGGGAGGAATGGGAGCTGCTGGATGATGCCACGGTGATCATGCGTGATGACATTACCAAAGTACAAATCTCCAAGGTTGACATTGCCACGAGTAAAGAGCTGCCCGGCGCGGAGCTGGTCATCAAGGATAAGGACGGCAACACGGTTGCACAGTGGGTTTCCGAGGACAAGCCCCACTATATCGAAAAGCTGCCTGCCGGAGAGTACACGCTGACCGAGATCACCGCCCCCAATGGCTATCAGCTTGCAGAAAGCATTGCCTTTACTGTGCTGCCCACCGATGAGCTTCAGACTGTCGTTATGAAGGATGCTCGCATTCCCGAGGAAACACCGCATGAGGACACCCCGAGCAATACGCCGACGCCGACGCCGGGCAGCACGCCTGTACCTGCCCCTGCACCGGCAAGCACACCCACGGCAACGCCTGCGCCGATGCCGGTCATTCCCCATACGGGCGATATGTTCCCCCTTGCGCTGCTTTCGGCGGCGGTGTTTGGGTCTATCGTCGGCTTCGGAATTTTTGCATACAAGCGCCACAAATCCAAAATGGATGAGAGCGAGCACTAAAGGCATATGAAAGACATACATGGTATGGGCGACTCTCGCGGGCCGCCCTATTTTTATTGGTGAGTAACATGAAACATATCATCTGTTCGAGCTTCGGCAAAGACAGCAATGCAACAGCGCTACTGGCCCTACAGCATGGCGAACCGCTGGACGAAATCATATACACTGAGGTCATGTTCAGCAAGGAGATTTCCGGCGAACTGCCCGAGCATGCGCGGTTTATCTATGAGACAGCAATTCCGTACTTTGAAAAGCGCGGCATTCCCACAAGGGTTTTGCACGCTGAAAAGACGTATCTGGATTGCTTTTACCATGTGGTGAGCCGCGGCAATGCACAGGGAAAGCTTGCCGCTTTTCCGCTGGCGGGGCGCTGTGCAATTCAACGAGATTGCAAGGTCCCGCCACTGGAAACCTATAAAAAGAGTTTGCCGCCGGGTACAGTTTCCTATTTAGGGATTGCCGCGGATGAACCGATCAGACTGGAGCGGCTAAAGCCTGACCAGGTATCTCTTATGGCAAAGTACGGCGTGACAGAGCAGGATGCGTTTGCCATGTGCAGGCAGGAGGGTCTGCTGTCGCCGCTGTATGAGTACAGCCACCGCGGCGGGTGCTGGTTCTGCCCCAATGCGTCCATGACCGAGCTGCGCCATCTGTACCGGGCGCATCCTGACTTGTGGCAGCTGATGCTGGAATTGCAGGGTACGCCAAATAAGGCGACAGAGCGCTTCAATCGGAATTTCACATTTGCCGAGCTGGACCTGCGGTTCCGCTTAGAAGGAGAGCAATTGAGCTTTTATGACCAAGAGCTGGAGGTAGAGAGATAATGCCAAATCAAGAAAAGTCGCCCCGTGCATGGGTGTATGCGCGTATTCCCGGTGACTGCGCAGCGACCCGTGCGAGCTACGATGCCTGCTGCAGGCAGGCCGGTGACGACGGCTGCACGGTAGTCGGCGGCAGCATCGATTATAAAGGGCACGGCCCGCTGCGCGACGGGTATCAGAGTATGCTGCGCAGTATCAGAGACGGCAAGGTCAACTGCGTGTATGTCTGCCGTATGCGGCAGATCAGCGGCAAGGAGCGGTGCCTGTACGCCTTTTTCAAGTGCGCAATGAAGCACTATGTAAAAGTCCGCACACTGGAATACAGCCTGCCGGACCGCTTGCAGCAATACAGGTTGGGAAAAAGAATCGAAGCATACGCCCGACGCACCGGCTCTCCGCTGCCGTGGTGAGGCTGAAATTTTATTACGGAGAAAGCGAAGGTGATACCGTATGGTAGAAGAAACGGCCATCCGGGTGCAAATCAACGCAGCCAAGCTTGCCGGGCAGGGCATCTTTGGGATATTGCAGACGGTTGCCAGTATGCTGCAAGCGCGGCGGTACGGGCAGCAATCAATTCAATCACTGAACCGGCAGTCGCAGGCTCTCGCTTCGGTGGAGCTGAACGACAAAACACTGCCCTATGTCAGGCGACAGCTCAGGGAATATTCGGTGGACTTTGCCATTACCAAGGATAAGGATACCGGGCAGTTGAACCTGTGGTTCAAGGGGCAGGACGTGGACCGCATCCAGACCGCTATTGAAAACTGCATTGCTGCGCGCGGCAAAGATCGGCCCACCAGCCTGCTGCAGGAGTTGTCCGAACGGGCTATGCAGCGCACGAAGGAGCTGAACCAGCACCGCCCGCCGCCGGCGCAGGAGCGAGGTGAGCGGCTATGAAGGAACAGCGCACAAAGCAAATTCTGATCTGTCTTGCTGCAAGTCTGGGCTGCTTTTGGCTGGGCAACCGAGCAGGACTTCTCTATGTATCAGCTGTCGGAACGGTCACGCAAAGGCTGGCCACCGCGGTAAATCTTAGCAAAATTGTACTGCATCCCTTGCAGCTATCCCCTGCGCCGATTCCTGTGGGCTGTGGTGTTGGGGCTATTCTGCTGGCGGGGCTTGCTTACCTCTGCATAAAGTACAGCGGCCATCGTTTGGTGCCGCAGAAGGAGTACGGCAGCGCCCGCTGGGGCACAGCGGCGGACATTGCGCCGTTTCTCCATGAAAAGCCAAGCGAGAATATCCCCCTGACGGCCACAGAGTCCTTGAGCCTTGCCATGAAGATGCCGGTAACAGCGGAGAACAACTACAACCGCAACAAGAACGTCATTGTGTTCGGTCCGTCCGGCTCCGGCAAAAGCTACAGCGTGGCAGGTCCGCAACTATTGCAGTTCAACAGCAACTACGTTCTCAGCGATCCGAAGGGCGAACTGCTTGACACCTACGGAAACGTCCTAGTATCGCAAGGTTATGACGTAAAGGTGTTCAACCTGAAGGACCGTGACAAGTCCGACCACTACAATCCGTTTGCGTATATCCATGACACGGATGACATTGTGGTCGTTGCCAAGAATCTTATCAAAAATATGAAAGAGGACCCGCGACAGAAAAATACAGCCGACCCGATATGGGAAGAAGGCTCTACTTCACTGCTGGAAGCGCTGCTTGCCTATGTATATTTTGAGCAACCACCTGAGATGCACAATATGAACAGTGTGATGGAGCTTTTTGTGCTGATGCAGCATCGTTACGGACCACAGGGACGCAGCCAGTTGGACGATATATTCGAAGACCTGGCTATGGAAAAGCCTGCGTCATTCGCAGCGCGCCAATATGGACTGTACCACATGGCACCAGACAAAACCGCACAGAGTATTGATGTATCTCTCGGTATGCGTATGAGTGCATTCAATATTCCCTCCATCATGAAGATCTGCGAAGATGATACCATTCATCTGGAAGAGCTGGCCAGCGACAAAAAGGTGGCGCTGTTCGTTGTCACACCAGACACCACCACAGCCTATAACTTTCTGGCAGCGGTCATGTTCCAGCAATGCTTTCAGATTCTTGTGCATACCGCAGACAATCGTGAGGATCATTGCCTGCCTCGCCATGTGCGGTTTCTCTTAGATGAGTTTCCAAACATTGGCATGATTCCGGACTTTCAGATTCTGATTAGCACCATCCGCAGCCGAAATATCGGATGCACTCTGATTTACCAGTCAATCGCACAGCTGAAATCTCAGTACGGTGATGACTGGGGCACGATTCTGGAAAACTGTGATTCAGAGCTTGTGCTTGGCGGCGGCAATAACCCGGAGTCGTTGGAGTTTTTCGGTAAACAGCTGGGCAAGCGGACCATCGAGGTGCTGAACACCACAGAGAACCTCGGCGCACAGGGCTCCTTTTCCAAGAACTATCAGGTAGCCAGCCGTGATCTTATGACACCGGAAGAAATACGCACCATGCCGCGAAATCGCTGTTTATTGATGATTTCCGGTGTTGTGCCATTTTACTCTTACAAGTTTGATCTTAAAAAGCACCCTAATTACGCATTGGTAGAAAAAGAGGGGCATCGTCCCTTCGACTACGAGAGGCGCGCAGAAAATAACTTTGCAGCCTTTATGAAAAATGTGCGGGAAATCAACAACATCGAACTCGACGATGACGAGTCTGACACATAACCAGAAAGAAGGAAAATCACATGGAAATGGTATCTACAATCACTTCTCTTATCACGAATGTTGTCAATTTTGCAGGTGGCCTGTTGCTGCTGTTTGGTGCGGTGACACTGGGCACGAACCTCAAGGACCACAACGGCCCCGGCATCAGCAGCGGTGCATGGTCGATTGCAGGCGGCGTGCTGATCATTGCCGTTGCTACCTACTTTGGCACGCTGACGGTCAGCTGATGGGAGGTATGCGCTATTTTTGAGGATACGATACGAAGCCAACTGGCGGGCATTTCGGCCACCGTAAACGCTATGGGGCAGAACTCCGGTCTGCTGAGCAGTCTGACCGATTGGAACAGCACACTGGCCGGCTATGCAGATTCTATCAGCTCCGGCGTAGTTATGCCGATTGCACTTACCGTTCTGGCACTTTTTATGGTTTTGGAACTGTACAATTTCACCCAGACCATAGCCATGAACGGCGGCAGCACAGCTTTTACGATTCAGCAGGTGGCGCTGGTCATGCTGAAAATCACGCTTTGCCGCTGGGCTGTTCTACACTCCACGGAAATTCTAAATGCGATGTTTGAGGTAGCGGCCACGGTGACAAACGGCATATCCGGTTATGTGGGCAGCGGACAGGTCAACACCGAGGTCGACATCGAAAACGCAATCAGCGCACTGCCGGGCGGCATCGGTAATATGCCTGTGGCCATGGAGCTTATGGTCGTAAGCTGGATGCTGCGTCTTGTCAACATTGTGATCAATACCATCGTTGCGGCCCGCTTCATTGAGCTGTACGTTTATAATGCCCTGGCTTCCCTGCCAATTGCCACGCTCTGCTATCGGGAGCTACATGGTATTGCTGTAAACTTTCTGAAAAACTACATGGCGGTGGCGCTGCAAGGGGCCGTTCTCTATCTTGTCATTGGCTTCTACCCTGCCCTGACAGCTTCATTGGGCAGTGGCGGTGACATTACCGAGCAGGCCTGGGCCATGCTGGGCAAATCCGTTATTCTGCTGGTGGCCGTGTTTATGAGCGGACGATTCACAAAAGCCATCACCAGCGCCATTTAATGGAGGAGTTCACCTATGCTCTCAACAAAAACCAATCTCGAAATCACGGAATATCACGAGAAATTTTTTCTCGGGCTTTCACTGCGGCAGTTGGCCTGCTTTGGTGTCGCTGCCGTGCTGGCCATAGTGACCTGCTTCGTTTGCCTGCAATGGCTTCAGCTGGATATTCAGCTGGTTTCCTACATCGTAATGGTAGAAGTTCTCCCCTTTCTTGGGCTGGGCTTTATCAGCCATAACGGGTATCCGTTTGAAAAGCTTGTAAAAATCTACTGGGCATGGTACTGCGGCCCCGCCGAGGTCGCAGTCTGCCCCCGTCAGGAGAAAAATTATGTTTTTACCAAAAAAGCACGCCGACTTGCCCATCGAACCGAGTGTGTTGGAGTCTTTGCGCGCACAGGAGAAATCGTTAAAACGAGAAAAAAGGAAAGCCGCCAAAGAACGGCGACAGCACGCAAAGCAGTTAAAGAAAGACGAAAAGCATGCAAAAAAGCGCATTGCCGCACGCAAAGTGCCACAAAAAGCCAGTGACTGCCTGCAATACCTGAGTATGTCGCAGGATGGCATCTGCGAGGTGGAGCCGGGACTTTTCTAGATGACGATGGCTTTCACCGATGTGAACTTCCAGATTGCCATGTTGGAAGAGCAAAAGAACATTTTTACGAAATACAGCGAGTTTTTGAACTACTTCGATCCTTCGCTGCATCTGGAAATCAACCTTGTCACCCGCAGCATGGACGAGGAGCAGTTTCGCCGCGACACCTTCCTGCCCCTGCGCGGGGATGACCGTGACCGCTATGCCGAGGAGATGAACCAAGTCGTGGCGGAAAAAGCACTGCGCGGTCAAAATGGCCTGATTCGTGAAAAGTACGTCACCTTCAGTCTGCACGCCGAAAATTACCAGCAGGCGAAAGAGCAGCTGGAGAACCGTGCTGCAGATATTGCCGATCACTTCAAGCGTATGGGCAGCAGTACACGCATCTTGTTCGGCATTGAGCGTCTGAGCCTGTTACAAGGCATCATGCGGCCCAATGAGGAAATGAACTTTTCCTATGATTGGCTGCTGGCTGAGGATGACCTTACTACGAAGGATTTTATTTCACCCAGCTCTTACAACTGGCACCCGGAGCATGACGACTCGCGCGCCGTTTACCGTGACCGCTATCAGTTTGGCGACAAAATCGGCAAGACAATGTATCTGCGAGGCATAGCACCGGAAATGAAGAACGGTTTATTCTCTATGCTATCGGAGCTTCCGTTTGACCACGTCATCACAATGCATGTTGACGCTATGGACCAGGCAGAAGCCGTCCAGGAAATCGAGAAAAAGCTTGCCTATATGCACAAGGAAGAATACGATGCCATTGCCAAAGCACGCGAGCGAAACATGCCTGCCAGCATAGCTGTGAGCTACGATTTGAAATCCAAAATGCACCACACAGAGCAGATGATGGATGACATTACAACCAAAAACCAAAAAATCTTCAAAGTCTGCATCCTCATTCACACCTATGGCGATTCCAATGCGCAGTTGGACGAACGCGTGCGGCGCATTTGCAGCACCGTACAGCAGCAGACCTGCCGCTTTGACAGCATTTTGTATGAGCAGCGCAACGCCATGAACAGTATGCTGCCGCTTGGCAAGAAATGGCTTGGGCTGGAGCGCACACTGGAAACCGTCAGCACCGCCATCTATGTGCCGTTCACCACACAGGAGCTATTCCAGCCGGGCGGGCTGTACGAGGGCATCAACGCCCGCAGCAAGAATCTGATACTGTGTAATCGCAAGCTGCTGCCCGCCCCTGCCGGTATGGTGCTGGGTATGACGGGCTACGGCAAGTCTTTCTCCGTAATGCAGATGGTCACCAATATCATGCTTCGCTGGCCAGATGATGATATTGTTCTCATCGACCCGGAGCAGGAGTACACGCATCTCGTTACAGCCATGGGTGGCGTGGTGATCGACATTTCCGCGTCCAGCCCCTCCCATATCAATCCCATGGACATTACCGAGGACTACGGCGACGATGAGGACCCCATCCGACTGAAAAGTCAGTTCTTGCAGAATTTCTGCCAGTTGATTCTACACAGCTCCGAATTGTCGCCGCAGGAACGCACCTTTATCGATGTAGCCGCCGGGCTGACCTACCAACGCTATATGGCGAACCCCAAGCGCGAGGAAATGCCCACACTGCACGAATTTTATAGAAATCTTGCGCTGCAGGGAGAGGAAGTCAAGCCACTGCTTACGGCGTTGAAGCTATATGTAAGTGGCTCCATGGACCTGTTTGCCCACCAGACCAATGTGAACGTGCAGAATCATTGCATCTGCTTTAATACGGTCAAGCTGGGCAAGTCGATGCAGTCCATCGGTATGCTGACGGTGCTGGATCAGGTCTGGAACCGCATTACCCGCAACCGCGTGTTGGGTCGCCGTACCTGGGTGTTTACCGACGAGTTCCAGCAGTTGCTGGGCAACAAGGACTGCACGGACTTTTACTTTCAGCTGTCCAGCCGCGCCCGCAAGTGGGGTGCGATTCTGACCTCCATCACCCAGCACGTGCGTTCGGTTCTGGACAACGAGGATGCGCGCCGCATGCTATCCGACTGCGGATATATCAAGCTGCTGAACCAGTCTCCCGACGATGCCAACGATCTGGCGCGGCTGCTGCACATTTCCAACGAGGAAAAGCGGTACATCGAGAATGCAGAGGTCGGCAGCGGACTGCTGATCGTGTCAAAGACGGTGGTGCCCTTCAACAACGATTTTCCGAAGGATACCGAGCTGTTCAGGCTGATGGATACAAGCCCTAATAGAAAGCCGTCTGAAAAGGGATAAAATGCGGAGGAAATGTAATGCTTACCATTGGACCGATTCACTTGGCACCGGCGCAGGCTTTTGTGAAGGAATATCATCGCCACAGCATTCCGCCTGTTGGCGGGAAGTTTGCTGTGGCTTGCCATGATGATGGCAGAATGTGCGGTGTAGCAATCTGCGGCAGGCCGGTAGCGCGGCGGCTTGACGACGGAACAACGCTTGAAATCTATCGGAACTGCACGGACGGGACCCGGAACGCATGCTCCAAGCTTTATGGTGCATGCCAGCGCATTGCGCGCGACATGGGCTATAAGCGCGTGATAACCTACACACTGGCATCGGAAAATGGCGCAAGCCTACGTGCCTCCAATTTCAAGAGCTGTGGCGAGGCGGGCGGAAGGCATTGGACCGGAATCCGCAAGCGCACATACTACGTGTCATCGCCGGAGATGAAAATCAAGTGGTTGTACGTAATTGATACATAACGAACCACTTTCTTTAGGAGCCTAACATGTCAGAAGTATTGAGCCATGAATCCAACGACAAGCCTTTTCTTAAAACGGAGGCGGATATTGCCGACAGTCTGCACGATCAGGTTGATGTAGCCTCCACCGGTGAGGAACTGCTGGATAATACTGAAAAGCAAGCCGAGTCGCTACTGTCGAATGACGATTATGTAGGTGAAACGAAAAATAGTATTTCAGACGATAGAGATGATGTAGCAGAAAGCTTATCATCTCCCGTCGAGGGCAACCGGAAATATATCACCGGTACCAACACTCCCCGTGCCAGCCGCAGCAATGCCTACTACGAACTGCTGTGCAATCAGCAGACAAACGGCTACCGCTCCTCTGCCATGCGCGGCACATCAGCCGCAGCGCACGGCATCACGAGTGCAAGCGGGCTGGTCAGCTATCAGGAGGACTTTGCCACCGATGCCGCGCAGGATCTCGGTGTGCACGGCGCGGCGGCGGAACTGATTATGCAGGAGACGTTTCTCGGGACTGCTGCGGAGGACGTCGGCATACTGGGCAGCTACGCCGTGAAGGGCATCAAGGATGTGCAGGACGGCACGCGCACCGCCGAGGAGGTCCTGCACACAGGCGGCGACGTGCTGTGGATGGAGTTAGGAAGCTCCGCGGTACAAATCGGCTCTGCCGGTGCCAGGACGGCCTTGCATTATGCGGAGTCGTTCTCGACCAGTACGGATGATTTTGCTGACCGCACACCGAGCATCATCAGTAATACAGGCTTTCAGACCGGTCATAGCGTTATCAGAGTGGCGCGGTTCTTTGCCCATCCTGTCAAAGCGCTTGTGTCTATCGGCAGGACGGCACTTATTTGTGGCGCAATTGTTCTGTTGTTGCTGATTATTGGGCTGCTAGGCCAGATGGGCGGTACTACAACGACCAGCGTACTGTGTGCCGACAGGCCGGAGGATATTCAGCAGCTTGTCGAAAGTATCAATACATACCGCAATGAAGCTGCCACTGATGAGCTTCGCAGGGCCTTTCGCAACGATGTTGACCCTAATGGGAATCCTTACGGCTACGATACTCTGACAGGTCAACGCAGCAACAATATGCAGCATGGCGTCACATGGAGCTACGCCAATGGCATCTACAATGACACCGCAGAGATCATCTCAATGGCCGCGGTCTATTATCAGCAGGACTGGCCCTGTTCACAGGAGCTTGCGGCTTTTACGGACGACGTACCTTTTACGCAATATTGCCGCGCCCTGACAGCCTACGGCATGGAAATCACCGCACGCGAGTCCGCACCTTACTCCTGCATCAGCTATGGCGGCTGCGTCAATGGCTACCGCAGCGAGGGCGAGACTGTGACCATCACAGAGTACCGATGCGAAACGCACACCTGTGCTCAAGGCAACGAAGAATGCGGGCACTACCACAACGGAATATGGGAATGGAGTGACGACCACGCGGAAGGCGGCAGCCGCCCCGAATGGATCGAGGACGGCACACACGATGTGACCGTCTTTTTTCCTGTCATTTTCCCGGATGGGACCACCCAGTCAGAGCTGTGCATCCTGCCGGATGACTATACCCAAGTTGTCGATGGCAAAATTGCCGCAGAGGACTGCAATGGCAGTATCGTGCTGGATGAAAGTGCAAATCTCTACAAGGGCGAGCTGAATGATTGGTTCTATGCTCCGAACGAGCGCACCGCCACCTTTACAGTGGAGACCACCGACGGCGACGAGGTCATGACGAAGGACTATACCGTGACCTTTGCCAACGCAACCGCTATTCCCTGGTGTCCCGGAGAGCTGCACGACGGCCAGTACGGCCACTATGATCTGAACTGCACCATTTACCTGACCGGCTATGACCGCTATGCTGACCCGGAAACCGAAGCCCCCAATGGTGCGGACGGCGGCACGGGCAACCTGGAAGCACTGGCCGCAAGCAGTAACGACGGCACGCTGACACGTACCGTCATCAAGCAGGACCAGTACGGCAATGCGTATGCGGGCAATGCGGTCACTGCCCGCTTTACGAAAACTGTAACGCTGCCGCCCGGCGCGGCGGGCTTCAAGGGCTGGTATGAGAACGGCGCGGATACTTATGGCAACGTGGAATGGGCATCCCTGCTGTATCGTATGGACTGGGAGGCGCTTTACGGCGTTGCGGACGGTATAAAGTGCCGTTCGGTAGGCTCCGCTTTGACTGCTGACGAGCTGCAGGCATTGCTGGCCGGACTGAACATTGACCCCGACACCGCGCGTGGGCAGGTCGTAGCCTTTGCCATTAGCTGCCAAGGTCATTTTGTGTACGGGCAGCCCTCGTCGCTGCGCGGTGGCCCCGGCAAAGCCAGCGTCGGGATGAATTTGGACTGCTCCAGTTTTGTACAGTACTGCTATTGGGCGCAAGGCTTGCCGTTCTCAGCCGGTACTACAGCCGCCTATGGCCGCACCGGTGACTTGCGGGCAATCTCTTCTGCCGAGGTCCAGCCGGGCGATCTGCGGGTCGTCTATGCCGCTGGCGGTGAGCAAGGGCATGTGCAGATGGCGCTCGGCGGTGGTGCGTGGATCGAATGCTGTTATGGCTACGGCGTCTGCGTAAACATGTCCAACGCATGGATGGAGAGCCGCGGCTGCCATTACTTTGCCTATGCCGGATTTTAAGGAGGCTTTTATGAAAAGAGTTCTGGCGATTTTGTTTTTTGTTCCGTTTGTCATGGCGCTGGCACCGCCCTGCCATGCGGCGGGAAACGGAGAGGTGACGGTATCCTTAGTAGATCTTCCCGCGGAGCTGCAGGAATGTTCCGTGCTGATTACGCTGGGCAGCGGTCCCAACGACACGGACGCTGTTCTTGTAACGCTGAACGGCTTGAACCAGTATAGCCAGACTGTGACGTTGCCGGAGGGCACCTATTACTGCAATGCCGCTGTTCAATACGACGCCCTAAACGATTGGCCGCTGCGCGAGGTTGATGGCACCACCTTTTTGCAGGTCGAGACTGGTGGTCAGTATGAGCTGCAATATGAGTTTGCAGGTGAGAGTTGGTTCACAGAAGTAACCGGGCAGACACGCTATTATACGCCGCTGCCGCTGCGCCAACCACCTGCTGATTATCTGCCCGAGGCAGCCCAGATCAGTGCGTACCTGACAGCACCCGCCGGCTTTTCCCAACACTGTATCGTCTACCTGCAGAACCTGTACAGCGGTACAGTATACGCGCTGGATGTATATGAATCCAATCAACTGGCCGCCGTTTGCACGGAGGCTGACAGCGGACTGTATGCGTTTCTATCTGCCCGCGTTGTGGGCGATGCAGCGGAACGCTACCAGTTCGAGTGTGAGCAGAAGGAACTCAATACCGATGACGGCGCAAGCTTTCATCTGACAGTAACGGACACAAAAAATCCAGACGCCGAGCTGTGCACGCCCAGCCGTGACGAGAACGCCACGGTACAACGTGCGGCAGCCTATAATGCACCAGCTGCCGCTGCGCCGTCCGCAACGCCGACACCGGAGCCAACCTCTTCTCAACCTGTACAGCAGAGCAAAAAGTCAGTAAATCCGTTCTGGAATGTGCTGGACTTTTTGCCCATCGTTTTTATCGGAGCCGGGCTGTTCTGGTTTCGCCGGAAGAACCGCCGGGGCGGCCCGAAGGGGTAAC
>OJNZ01000345.1_pt1 | contig 36019 bp, 32 predicted proteins | sample 1598001 | NCBI WGS metagenome assembly OJNZ01 (sample SAMN01915225, study PRJEB22387) | human gut metagenome | isolation source: stool | host: Homo sapiens | place: USA | reverse complement strand
TGTGCTCTTCCGATCTACTGAAACAAAGACCACTTCCGGAGCGAAACTTCATGAAGAGGTGCAAGGTGGAATTACATCTGCTGGTGCATTTCATAATGCTGTAAAATCTACCACAACTGGAAATATGATTTTTGATTTTATTCAGTCTGATTTTATGAAAAATAAATTACATACTGCTACAAAGTCAGATACCAATGGACATTCTATATTTGGCTGGGTGCAGGGAGCATTCGGGCAGAGTATATTTCATACTGGAGCAAAATCAGATACCAGTGGTAGTATGATACATCAGACAGTGCAGAATACTTTTGGGGCACAAAGCCTTAGCACATCGGCAACAGTAACCACTAGTGGAACAGATCTTAGAAATTCGTTGCAGGCATCTTTTGGTGGGAACCCATTAACTATCGGAGTATCATTGGTTAGAAATGGATGGAGTTCTCTTACAGATTGGGTTAACAGCTTCTTTGGAAGTGGAAATTCTGGAAGAGGAGCATCAATAACAAGAAGAGCAGATGGCGGACTTTTTTCTGGTGGGGTTTGGCATCCGGTTACTGCTTATGCAGGTGGTGGTTCACCTGCAAGTGGCCAGTTTTTTATGGCAAGAGAAGCTGGGCCGGAGTTAGTAGGAACAATTGGACGGCATACTGCTGTAATGAACAATAACCAGATAGTATCTTCTGTATCAGATGGTGTATATTCAGCAGTGTTATCTGCAATGTCTCAGACAGCACGAAGCAATAGCACACCAATGGAATTACACGTTTATGTAGGGGGAGAAAAAGTGACAGATTATGTCATTAAGGATATTAATGGTAGAACAGTTTCAACCGGAAAATGTCCAATTTTAACGTAATTTGGAGGGTAGCGTATGCTGCCCTCTTTTCAAACAATACACAAATGTGTATAATGAAATTAATATGTAAAAGGAGGTGCGAGTTATGGCTTTAATAAATTGTCCGGAATGTGGCAGACAGGTAAGTTCGCAGGCAGAGAAATGTCCAGGATGTGGATTTCCGATTAGAAATTATGCGGAAAAATTTCCAAAACAGCAAAAGGAGAAAAGAGAAAAGCATACAGACCCAATAGCTAGTTTTGTATTTAGTTTGATAGCATTATTTTTTGTCGGGTCTGGTTCTATATTAGTGATAATACCTATTGTAATTGCTTTTGTAATAGGAGTTATGGGATTAACAGAACGTGGAGCAGATGGATTTGCAATTACTGGAGTAGTAGTTAGTGTACTGGATGCATTATTACTAATTGGAGTAATATTGTTATAAAGAATAATATACAAAGGAGGTAGGGTTATGATACTATGCAAAAAGTGCGGAAATCCGTGTAGAATTGGAACGGAACCAGTTGGAAGAGATAACAATGGATTGCCGGTATTTCACAGATTTTCTTATTGTGATAGGTGCCGATTGAAGGAGGATTTAGATTTAGTACAAAACGCACCAAAACAAAAATCAAAAAAGCGTAAAGATTCCCAGTTAAGTATAATAGCATGTGTCTTTTCAGGAGTTGCATTTATTTTTCCGATGATTGCTATTGTGGGATGGATTTTAGCTTTGGTTGGTATAATTATAGGATTTGTCGATTTGGGAACGAAAAAGGAGGATGAAAGACATTTAGGTTCTTATTTTTCCATCATCGTTTTTATCGTGTACTGTATAATTCTATTTATCTAGTTTGAGATAGGATAGTGTTATAAAAATTACAATTGAATAGTAATAGCAAATAGAATTAGAAAAGTTGTTAGTTATACTATAAGGTGCAACTAACAGCTTTTCTGATAATTTATAGTAAAATAACACATAAGAAATATTAAAGTAATTTACTTAGTCAGTTGGAGGAACGGTATTATCGAGTAACTTATTAAAGATATTTATAATATACATTTTGTAGGCTTCTTTTGATGGCAGGTTTTCGAATCTGTCCATTAGTTTTTTTGTAGCTAAATCTAGTGGATTATTTAAATCAAAGGAATCATAGCCATATGAAACTTGCATTATGTTTTTTAAATCTTCTGACGGAATTTCTGCAAGCATACTATATTCGGTATACAGTTCTATTAATTCTGAAAATAGAGGATTTTGTATAAATGCATTAAGTCCTGGAGAAATGTAACTCTTTTTTGATTTGATTATTTCTATGGATTTATCTGTCAACCCTAGTTCAGTATTTATTTCGGCATATTTTGGGTTTTTGACATTACTAAAGCCAAGAAGATAGTCGACTGTAACATGAAAACGCTGTGAAATTTTTTCTAGTGTTTCAAAACTTGGTTCCTGTTCTCCACGCTCATATTTGCCTAAAGAAGAGTATGATATATTTAATTCACTTGCAAGGTCTCGCAGGGATAATCCATTTTCTAAACGTAAGTTTTTTATTCTATTCATGCTGTGTACCTCCTAGACACATAATAACACATTTTTTCCAAAATGTAAAAATGTATATTGACAATATACTAAAAGGACACTATAATCACAAATGTGGACAAAAAATACACAGAGAGGAGAGAATATATGAAACGTGCAACAATAGTTTTAGAAGACAGTGTGCATAAGGCAGCTAAGATAAAGGCTGTTATGCAGGATAAGTCCTTTATCCAGTATGTAGCTGACTTAGTAAAGCAGGACGTACAAAAAAAGGAGTAAACACCCACCGACCAAAGTTTGTGTTTACTCAAAAAGGAAAACTATTAATTATAGGAATTCCATAGATGATTATAGGGGATTCCGTCAGTTTTTGCAAGGAGGAATTGCAAGATGCAGAATTTAACAGTAATCGAAAATGAATTAGTGCCAGTATATGAGACAGATAATGGAGAGAAGGTAGTGTATGGTTCAGAACTTCATGAAGTTCTTAGTGTTAGGACTCCATATAAAGACTGGTCATCCCGTCGATTAGAGGATGTTGATGCAATTGAAAATGAGGATTTTGAAGCCGCGCAAATTTGCGCACCTTCAGGACAAACTAAAAAGGACCACATTATTAAGCTGGATACGGCTAAAGAAATGGCAATGCTGGAACGAAGTGAAATGGGAAAACGGGTGAGGAGATATTTCATTCAAATAGAAAAGAAATATAAAGAAAATTCTTTGGAAGGTCTTTCGCCGGAGCTTAAGGCAGTTATTATAGTAGATAAACGTATTACAAAAGTAGAAAAGAAAGTGGAACATCTGGAGTATGACATTCCACTTTATGGTTCAGAGGCAGATGAGCTATGTAATCATGTAAAGAGAAAAGGGGTTGACATGCTGGGAGGGAAAAATAGTAATGCTTATAAAGATACAAAAATACGTGCGGCGGTTTATTCTGATATATATAACCAGATTAAACGTGAGTTTGGACTATATGATGAGAAAGGGAGATTTAAATCATATAAAGCATTAAAAAGACGATATTTATATGATGCACATGAATTAGTAGATGTTTATGAATTACCTACATATTTAGCGGAACAGGTTAGTGATTGCAATGCACAGATAAGTATGGAGGTGGCTTGAGATGCAGGAACGATTAGAATGTGCATTTATTGCCGTGATGAAAGAATTGGATAATGCAACTCCAGAGGAAATAGATGCTATACGGAGAGAGTGGTTGGCTGATAAGCATAATGAAAAATCTGATAAAGTTATTGAATTGATAAATACAATTTGCAATTTAGCAATAAGAAGAGCCGAGAGGAATCAGTCAGTGGCATAATAAGTGAGAACAAAAAGCTGTTATTTATACTGAAAGGTATAGGTAGCAGCTTTTTCATATACAAAAAAACAGAAGGAAGGTGGCTAAGTGCTAAAGATTGATGGTGTGACCATGCCGGAACCAAAGGGAATAACATTTACCAAGGAAAAGATATGGTCAAAGAATACTGGAAGAACAACGGATGCAACGATGGTGGGAGATATAATTGCAATTAAAACAAAGATGCAAATCTCCTTTGGGTGCTTGAGTGGTACTCAGGTATTGCAGTTGGATGAAGCATTGTCTAAATCATTTATTTCAGTGTATTTTAAGGACCCACGGCAGAATGCTTATGTGGAAAGAACATTTTATTCTGGAACACCGAGTTATCCGGTCTATTCTTACGCAGATGGATTGCCGGAATATGTAGGAACAGCAGTAGATTTAATTGAACAGTAGGAGGATTGTAAGATGAAAAACAGTGAAATTGTAGCAAGTTATGTGGGATTAATCAATTTGGTGGAGAAGAAAGAGAAGTACCCGGTAAAGTTTTCGTTTGCTATTACCAGAAATTTGAAAACTTTGGAAAGTCTGAATAAAGATTTTGAAACAGAAAGAAATAAGTTGCTGGATATTTATAATGTAAAGGATGCTGATGGAGATCCGGCATATAAAGAGACCGGAAAGATTGAAATTGCAGCAGGGCAGGAAGAAAACTGGAAGAAAGATATGGAAGAACTTCTGGATATTGACGTGGATGTAAAGGTACATAAGGTTTCGCTGGCGGACTTGGATGGCATTAATATTACTGCTGAAGATATGCTTGCCTGCTCTTTTATGATTACAGAGTGAGAACAGGAGGTGCCTTATGTATAAAGTAAGTGAGGCATTGGCGAATACGCTTGCAGGAAATAGCCGATGTATGCGTGCAAAGTTAGTATGCGGCAGTGAGGTGATAGACAGTGGAATCCAGTCTATTAAGTTAGTGCAGCAGGCAAATGCAGACAATGAGACGGTAAGTATTGGTGGAGCAGTATCAGCTTATGCAGAAATCAGTATTTATAAGCCTTTAAGGTTGGTTACCAGAAAAGAATATACCTTGTATATTGGTGCAGTGCTTCCGGATGATACAGTAGAATATTGCAAAATGGGGTTGTTTACACCGAAGAAGCCACAGGAAGATGATGGATTGCTCACATTTAAAGCTTATGACCGTATGGTATCTAGACTGTGGAAATCATACTGGCCTACGATATCAAAATATCCGGCAGATGGTAAAGAAATACTTACTGATATTTCAAAGCAGTGTGGTATTGCAATTGCAAATCTGAGCAGCTTGCCGGATGGAATAACAGTTGGCTGGGGCACAGCTTATAATGAAGATGGTTCTGTTATGAAAGTACCACCATTTACAGCTTGTACAATCCGAGAAGCATTATCCTATTTAGCGCAGATGTATGGAGCATTTGCCACCATTAACCGGGATGGTGAGATAGAATTTCGATGGTATGAAGCAACTTCTTATGAAGTGCCTGCAAATCGTTCTTTTGATGATATTGTCTGTGCAGAACAGGTTTATAAGTTACAAGGTATTTCCTGTACTGTGAATGACAAGACGATTATGGCTGGAACGGTTTCTTCTATTCAAATAGAGAATAGCTATATGACACAGAATATATTAAATTCTGTATATAAGAAAATTGGTGGATTTTCATTTTTGCCAACTACATTTTCGTTTCTTGGTGACCCACGTTTGGATTTAGGAGATATTATTACGGTCTATCGTAGAGATGGAACTGCAATTAAGGTTCCGGTAATGAGCATTACATTTGATTTTGATGGTGGTCTTAGCACAGAGGTCGGCAGCTACGGCAGTGATGTTGAAGAGGGCGAAGACCAGGTAAAGGGTCCAACAACGAAAGCCTTAGAGCGTGTCTATACGGATTTATTTCTTGTGCGGCAGGTAGTGGCTGATAAGGTCAGTGTAAATTATCTGGAAGCAAATTATGCCACAATCACCGAACTGGATGCAGTCAGTGCCAGAATTGACAAGATAGTTACCTCAGAGGTTACTGTAGAATATCTGGAAGCCAATTATGCAAAAATGAAAGATGTAGAAGCTAATTTTGCTACGATTGACCTTGCCAATGTAAAGGATGCATCTATTAAAAGTGCTATGATTGATGCCGGAGCAGTAAAGACTGTGCAGATTGCGGATGGAAGTATTACGGATGCCAAGATTGTAGAATTGACCGCCAATAAGATAACTGCCGGCACATTATCAGTGGAACGGCTGGAACTGGTAGGTTCTACGTCCTCTATCGTATATGCACTTAATAACTCCGGTGAGCTGGTGAGCGAGAATGTAAATACTTTAGATGGTGATGTGCTGACCGACCGGACAATAACTGCAGATAAGTTAGTTGCTAACAGCATTACCGCAAATGAGATTGCATCAAAGACCATAACTGCCAATGAGATATTAGCAAATACGATTACCTCAGAGGAATTGGCAACCGGAAGTGTGACAGCGGATAAAATTTCAGTGTCTTCATTAGAATCTATTGTGGCAAAAATTGGTGGATTCAATATTAATCAGACAGCACTTTATAATGGAACAGACAGTATGACATCTACGGCAAAAGGAATTTATATTGGAATAGATGGAATCAGACAGTATCGGAGTGATAGTGCTTATGCTACTTTACAGGACGGAAAATTGACAGCAGTTGGAGCAGACATAAAAGGAAATGTGTATCTTGACAATGGAGTGTATATGTATTTCCCAAAATCATTTGGATTGCATGGAAGCATAACTAAGGCAGGGTATTATAAGACAATTACAAATGATATGTATAGTGGTTCTTTATCCGTTGGATTTAAAGATGGATTTAATTTGAATTTATCAGCAGATGGAGAAAGTTTTTCTTTAAATACTAGGAACGATTCAATATTACAAGGTTTGGTTGACGGGCATATTATAGTAAATACAGATTGTGAAACTAAGAGAATATTAGCACAGGATAGTATTAGTACGACAAAGAATATAAAAGCCAGTGGAACAGTTACAGCAGGCTCATCACTGATTGCCCAATCAATGGAACTGTCATTTTCTACACCATTTATAGATTTTCACTATAATAAATCATCAGCAGATTTTACATCTCGTTTAATTGATTATGGCGGAAATTTCACTTTTTACACAACCAGTGGTATATATCAGTTTTGTAATACAGAAGGAAATCACATAGCAAGAATTCACTCTAATGGCACTTTTGGAGCAGCAAGCGGCGGAACGGCAATAGTAGGAAGTGCGATATATTGTCAAACAACATGGAGTGGTGGAGCATATACTGCAGTTTATGGAGCATCATTCACGAATCCTTCCTCAAGACTGGTAAAGGAAAATATTATTAATATGTCGGAAGAGGAAGCAAAAAAGATATTATTACTTAATCCGGTAGATTTTGATTATATTAAGGAATTTGGCGGAGAGAAGAATCAGAGAGGACTAATTGCAGAGGATGTTCTGAATATCATACCATCCTGTGTTACCGTTCCGGAAGAGTATTCGGAATCAGATTTTGCACCGGAAAAGGGTATTATGAATAAGGTACTTGCAATTGATTACTCTAAGCTGATTCCATATTTAATAAAAATAGTACAGATGCAACAAGAAGAAATTGAAGCGTTGAAGCACGCATAGCGTAGCTGATATGTTTCTTTTTTTATAAAAAATTTAAGGAGGAAAAGAAAATGAACAACAACACAATCAAAGCAATCATAACAGCGGTAACGGGGTTCTTATCGTCCCTGCTCGGTATACTTTATGTACCGGTGTTACTTATGGTTGCCTGCAACATTATTGACTATGCGACAGGTATCTTCGCATCAAAGTATCGTAACCAGCCGGTGGATTCATACAAGGGATTCCGGGGAATTGCAAAGAAGATTTCCATGTGGCTTCTGGTGGTGGTTGGAGCAATTGTTGACCAGTTACTGAAATATGCAGCTGCTACAATTGGAATCACAATGCCGATTACATTTCTTATAGCGTGCGTGGTAGCCATATGGATTATATGCAATGAAATCATCAGTATTCTGGAGAATATCAAGGATATAGGTGCACCGGTTCCACCGTTTTTACTACCATTGTTGAAAAATCTGAAATCACAGGTGGAAGAGGTTGCAAAGACAGAAGAGAAGGAGGAAGAATAAGATATGAATATTGTAGAAACGAATTTACAGTTCAAAGGAAAAATGTCAGTAAGAAAGAGCACATCCAGAATTATGCTGCATCATGCTGCAGCATCTGAATGTGATGCAAAAACGATTCATACATGGCACCTTGGAAGGGGATTCAGCGGAATCGGTTATCACTTCCTTGTAAGAAAGAATGGGACAATTGAGAGAGGACGTGCAGAAAACCTTGTTGGAGCACATGCAGCAGGTAATAACAGTAATTCGATTGGAATCTGCTTTGAAGGTAATTTTGAAACAGAAACAATGGGAGAAGCACAGAAGAATGCCGGTAAGGAACTGATTGCTTATCTTTGTAATAAATATGGCATTGATGTAGTTATCCGGCATAAAGATGTGGCTTCAACTGCTTGTCCTGGAAAGAACTTCCCTTATGAGGAAATGTTACATAAGAGTGTGGAACAGCCGAAAGCAGAGAGCCAGTCCAAGGAAGAAAAGGAAAAAATTCCAGAAGATGGTTTATGGGGCAAAGATACAACCAAAAGAGCGCAGGAAGTATTCGGCACTCCGGTTGATGGAATGATTTCCGGACAGCTTAAGTCATGTTCTAAGTATTTTCCGGGTATTATCTCGGTAAGTTATGGCAGAGGTGGTTCAGCACTGGTCAGAGCAATGCAGAAGTGGCTTGGAATTAAGGAAGATGGTTATATCGGAAAAGAATTTGTGACTGCCTTACAGAGAGAAATGCGAACGGTTGTGGATGGGGTATTGAGTAAGCCATCCAGTTGTATCAAGGCTTTTCAGCACTGGTTGAATCAGCAGTAAAAATATTATAGCCGGCACAAAAAAGTGCCGGCTGTTTGAGAATCATACTTAGAGAGCAACATCCAAACATAGAAGTATTTGTTTATACATTATGATATTGTTATGCAAATATTCAATGTATGATTCAAAATGTTTCCTGCGAATAGGATAAATAGAAAGAAACGAAGTTGTTAAGTCGTATAGCTCACAGTTATATTTATAACTAGCTATAAAATGCTCATATTTCTGCATGAAGATTGTCACCTCCTCTACATTGTGATAATATATAAAATATCATATGGCATATCAAAATTTCTCCCCTATTTCGTCACAAAAAATAAAGAATTTCCCCCATACGCAAAACCGAAAAGGGCATCCAGTTCGGGCAGCTTACCCGCTGCCCGTCACAGTACTGGGTCAGAATCGGCTGGCGGACGTTCGGGCGGGAAAGGTAGCTGTTAAACATCTCATCAACAATATTGGAAATGTTGGAAAAAATGTTTCTGCCGTAGACAAATTTGTGGTCAAAGGCGGTGGAAGAAGTAATGGTAAAATCATAGCCTTTGTTCCGGTACCACTCCGTATACACCCGGTTCAGGGTAAAGGACATAATCGCTAAAATATTTGCACGGAGAGCAGCATCCGGCCAGGTAGCATAGATTTCGCTGGAGGCAACATTTTTGATGTAATCCCGGTAACGGACATAGTAGTCGTTGGCGGAAGAATCACTTGGCGGTCCGTCATGGACAATGACATATTCCGGGATGACAACACGGCTTAAGACAATCTCGCCGCTTTCAGGCATCGGCTTGATTTCATCCTCTGGGATTTTCGGCGGAAAATTCCCATAGAGAGTGTTGGCTGTTATAACAATATTTCGTTCCAGTGGATTTCCCACGGTGGCAGTTTCCATTCGGACATTTTGGATGGAAGTTTTATCCGGCAGAACGGAGATACCGGAAATATTGATGGGACGGTAGCCGGACGCATTTACCTGAATGGTATATTCCGAGTAAGGCTGGAATTCAGAAGGCTCCATACTATATTCTAAGGGGGGAGCCGGCAGTTCAACTGCTGCAGTCTGACCGGAAATGTCAGTTGATAGTTCTTCAATAATTTCAGTAGGATTTCCCGTATAGGAGAGACGGATGGAGGCATCTTTAATGGGGAAAAAGCCACGCTCTGTGGTGACATGAATCTGCAGTTGTCCTCTGTCCGTGGCTTTTTGCATATAAGAAAGGTTTGACATATGGAAACCTCATGATATTTATTCCATAAAGTATATGCCGGAAAGCGGGAAAACGTGTTATACTGTTGCAGAATGAATGGAGAGAAAACATGATGAATTATAAAATGATATTGCAATACGATGGCAGCAGATACAGCGGATGGCAGGTTCAGGGAAATACAGAGCAGACCATTCAGGGAAAGCTGCAGTCGGTATTGGAGAAAATGACAGGAGAAGAAATAGAGATACATGGCTCCGGAAGAACGGATGCGGGCGTGCATGCCATGGGACAGGTGGCAGATTTTAAACTTCAGAGCGCATATGAACCGGAAGAGATAAAGCGGTACTGTAACCAGTATCTGCCGGAGGATATTGTGGTATTAGAGGTATCCGAAGTACCGCTTCGGTTTCACAGCAGATTAAACGCAGTAAAAAAGACTTATTGCTACCGCATTTTCTTAGGGGAGAAGCCGGATGTATTCCGGAGAAAATATGTAACACCGGTGGCAGAAAACCTGAATATTAACAAAATGAAGGCAGCGGCGGAAGTGCTGCTTGGAACCCACGATTTTACTTCTTTTTGCGGCAACCGCCATTTCAAAAAATCGGCAGTACGGACGATTTATGAGATTCGGATAGAAGAGAAAAAGGATGAACTTGACATTTCTTTTACCGGAAATGGATTTTTACAGAACATGGTGCGAATCCTTACCGGAACACTGTTAGAAGTTGGAACGGGAAAGCGGGAAGTTCGTGAGATGAAAGAAATATTAGAGGGCAGAAACCGCAGTCTGGCAGGACCAGTGGCAGCAGCAAAGGGACTGGTGCTCATAAATGTGGAATATGAATAGATAAGGCAGAGAAAGCTTCATGGAGAAATGGATTGAAATCAGAAAAGGCGGCAATTTCATGGAAATGGCAAAGAAATATGGAATTGACCCACTGATTGCCCGGATTATAAGAAACCGGGATATAATAGATGAAAAAGAAATTACAGAATATTTGTATGGTGGAAAAGAGGCATTACATAATCCTCATTTATTAAAGGATGTGGATAAAGCTGCAGAAATTATTGCAGAGGGCATTGCAGAGAAAAAGGCCATGCGTATCATTGGTGATTATGATATTGATGGTGTCAATGCAACCTATATTTTATTAGATGGAATCCGCCGGTGCGGCGGCAAAGTGGATGCTGCAATCCCGGACCGGATGAAAGATGGTTATGGAATCAATGAGCATTTAATCGAGCAGGCATTGTCCGATGGAAAAGAACTTTTGATTACCTGTGACAATGGAATTGCTGCAATCAACGAGATTAATTTTGCAAAGGAAAAAGGAATGACCGTTGTGGTAACAGACCACCATGAGATTCCTTATCGTAATACAGAACAAGGAAAGGAATTTCTACGGAGCAAGGCGGATGCCATTGTAAATCCCAAGCAGGCGGATTGTCCGTATCCCTGCAAAGGAATCTGCGGAGCAGTAGTGGCGTGGAAGCTGGTGCAGGTGCTTTATGAGAGAATGGATATTCCGGTGGAAGAAGCGGATATTTTTATTGAAAATGCAGGCTTTGCAACGGTGGGGGATGTCATGGACTTAACCGGAGAGAACCGTATTTTGGTAAAGCTTGGGTTAAAAGCGTTAGAGCATACGAAGAATCCCGGAATGAAAGCGTTGATTGCAAAAAACAAGCTTTCTGACAAGCCGTTGAGTGCATATCATATCGGCTTTGTATTGGGACCATGTATCAATGCCAGCGGCAGACTGGATACGGCAAAACGTTCCCTGGAGCTGCTGCTTGAGCGGGATGAAGTAAAGGCTTCTGCACTGGCAGGCGAATTAGTGGAGCTTAACGAAAGCCGGAAATATATGACACAGCAGGAGACACAGAAGGCATTGGAACAGATTGAAAAGGAAGGCCGGGAAAAAGATAAAGTATTAGTGGTTTACCTGCCGGAATGCCATGAGAGTCTTGCGGGAATCATTGCCGGAAGAATCCGGGAAGCCTATCAGAGACCGGTATTTGTACTGACCAGAGGAGAAGAAGGAGTCAAAGGCTCCGGTCGTTCCATCGAAGCCTATTCCATGTTTGATAAAATGACGGAAGTGGCGGAGCTGTTTACAAAATACGGCGGACATCCTATGGCAGCAGGACTTTCCATGCGGGAAGAAGACATTGATAAATTGCGGGAACAGCTTAATCAGAAGGCAGAACTTTCTGAAGAAGATATGGCAGAGGTGGTAAGGCTGGATGCGGTGCTTCCAATGTCCTATTTTACGGTAGATACCATCCGGCAGTTAAGTGTGCTGGAGCCTTGCGGAAAGTCCAATACCAAACCGGTATTTGCAGACCGTAATATTAAGGTTACGAGAGCCAGTATAGTGGGCGTAAACCGGAATGTGTTAAAACTTCATTTGTTGGATTCAAAGGGGAATCCGGTGGCAGGAGTCTATTTTGGAGAAGTGGAAAAATTTCTTACATTTCTCAGTGAAAAGTTTGGCAGTGAAGAAGTGGATGCAGCTATGCATGGAAAAGAAAACAGCATACAGTTTGCAGCCGTTTATGAGCCGGCAGTGGACACTTACAGTGGAAGAGAAAGTGTACAGGCAATAATACGGCGTTTTCGGTAGTCCGGCATACACAGGAAGCTTTCAGAGGCGGGTTCTGTAGGTAAAACTTTAGGGATTTAAGAAAAATTTAATAGAGTATTATGGTTTTTGCAGGACGCTTCGGTTGTAAAAAGGGCAGAATCATTGTAAAATATAAGGGATTTATAACATACAGGGGGTATATTATATGACGAAAGAGGAAGTGTTTTCTTTCCCTTCCGCAGATGGGCGAACCACAGTTCATGCAGTACGATGGACTCCGGAAGATGGAAAGTATCGTGCAGTTTTACAGATAACACATGGTATGGTGGAATATATTGAGCGCTACCGGGCTTTTGCAGAATTTTTAAATGACAATGGTTTTCTGGTGGTAGGTCATGATCATATCGGACACGGCGAATCCGTTGTATCTAAGGATGAATGGGGATTTTTTGCAGAGCATCCCAGCGATACGGTGGTTGCCGATATGCATACACTCCGGGAGATAACACGGAAAGAGCATCCGGGTGTGCCTTATTTTATGTTAGGACACAGCATGGGTTCTTATATGCTTCGGAAATATCTGGCGATACATGGAGAGGGACTTACCGGTGCTATAATTATGGGAACCGGCTGTATTCCGGACAATACCACAAAGCTTGCCATGCTTATTGCAAAGCTGCAGGCAGCATTTTTCGGCTGGCATCACAGAAGTAAATTATTACAGAAATTATCTTATGATAAATACTATCATCAGTTTGACCTGACAGGAAAAGATGCTTCCAATAGCTGGCTGACCAAGGATGAAGAAATAGTAAAAACCTATTATGCAGATCCGAAATGCACGTTTGTATTTACGGTAAATGCTTATATGGGACTGTTTGAGGCAGTTCTATTTGACAACCAGCAGGAAAATATTGAAGCAGTTCCAAAGAGTCTTCCGTTATTCTTTGTATCGGGAGCAATGGATCCGGTGGGAGGCTGCGGCAGCGGCGTAAAGAAGGTATATAATAAATTTGACGCAGCCGGCAAAGAGGATATTACCTGGAAATTATATGACAACGACCGTCACGAAATCTTAAATGAGACAGACCGTGATGTTGTATATCATGATATTCGGGCATGGATGAATGTTCACCTTGCCTGAAAAAGGAGGAAAAAATGAAAAAACATATCAAAAAAATAATGGGAATGGGATTGGCATGTATGCTGTTTCTTGGAGTGCCATTTCAGGCATCCGCAGCAGAAGTGACCGGTACCTTATCGACAGAGATATCCGGGGAAGATGGTGCGGCAGACGGAGCGGATAACAGTTCCGATGCAGCAGCAAATCCGGACAGTGGAGCAGACAGCAGCACGCCGGATGCCGGAGCAGCTGCAGATAACCCGGCAGCAGCCAATGACAAAGCAGATGACAATGTTGTAATCAAGGAAAGCGACAAACCATATCTGGCATTGGGTGCAGACTTATCCGAAGACCAGAAGAACACTGTTTTAAGCCTGATGGGAATTGACCCGGCACAGCTTGGTAACTATGACGTAGTAACAGTAAGCAACTCTGAGGAGCATCAGTATCTGGACGCTTATATTCCATCTTCCCAGATTGGAAGCAAGTCCTGGTCCTCCGTTGTGATTGTAAAGAAGGAGAAAGGAAATGGAATCAACATTTCCACAAAGAATATTTCTTATTGTACCGTTGGTATGTATAAAAATGCACTGGTAACAGCAGGGATTGAAGATGCAGATATCATTGTAGCAGGACCGAAAAATATTTCCGGAACCGCTGCATTGGTTGGCGTATTTAAAGCATATCAGGAAATGACTGGTAAAGAGCTTCCACAGGAAAATGTGGATACCGCATTAAATGAGCTGGTATTAACCGGACAGCTTGAAAGCAGCACTGGAGCAGATGCTGAGTCGGTAGAAGGTCTGGTAGCATACTTAAAACAGCAGATTGCAGAGAATGGCCTCACCGATGATGACAGCATTCGCAAAGCCATTGATGAAGCTGCAGATAAATTTGATGTGACACTGACCGAAGACCAGAAAGCACAGTTATTAGAGCTTTTGAAGAAAATCGGTGATCTGGATCTTGATGTGGACAGTCTTGTAAATCAGGCAAAATCCATTTATGACAAGATTGAAAACCTTGGTGCAGATGGCATCTTTGATAAGATTGGAAGCTTCTTCTCCAACCTGTTTTCCTCTATTGCAGATTTTTTTAAGAATCTGTTCAATTAAATAAGACAGGACAATTTTATAAAAGAGATTTCAGACAACTACCGGTTCGCCCGGTAGTTGTTTTTTTGAAAGATCAGGTGCCAAATGGAGAAATCAAATTTTGGATATGGCAAAATTGTACAAAAACATATCTATTTGTGACTTTGGAAGCAAATTAGAAGTTCTTAATGTACCTGCCATGATACAGCAACATTCTGACATGGATGTCAGAATGAGTCCTAAAGAGCCCGGATGGCTCGTTTAGGACGGTTGCGTGATATTTCTATATTTAATCAGGTACATTTAGAACATCTTATTTGCATACAGTGGAACAAATAGATATGCTTTTGACCAATTTGCCAAATAAAATATATGAGAAGCCCATTTCCTTCCTGATCAAACAAAATAGAAAACACATGTTTGCCAAAAAAATCTCCATGTGTTATACTAGCCGCAGGGCTTCTTTTGAAGCAGTTTTTAGAAAGAAAGGAATGGAACAATGGCGAAACAGGAAACATATGATGCAAGCAGTATTTCCGTACTGGAAGGACTGGAAGCTGTCCGGAAGAGACCGGGAATGTATATTGGAAGCGTCTCAAGAAAAGGATTGAACCATTTAATATATGAAATCGTGGATAACTCGGTAGATGAGCATCTTGCTGGTGTATGTGATACCATCCGTGTTACATTAGAGGCAGATGGCTCCTGTACCGTAGAAGATAACGGACGGGGAATTCCGGTGGGAATGCATAAGAAGGGCGTATCGGCAGCCCGTGTGGTATTTTCTACTCTGCATGCCGGTGGAAAGTTTGATAATGCAGCATATAAGACCAGCGGTGGTCTTCATGGAGTAGGTTCCTCCGTTGTAAATGCACTTTCTACTTATATGGATGTAGAGATAAGCAGAGATGGTTATGTGCATCATGACCGCTATGAGCGTGGCGTACCAACGGTAGAGCTGGTAAACGGACTGCTGCCGACAATTGGAAAGACGAAAAAGACCGGAACAAAGATTAATTTCCTGCCGGACCCGGAAATCTTTGAAAAGACAAGATTTAAAGAGGATGAAGTAAAGAGCCGTCTCCATGAGACTGCATATTTAAATCCTGCTTTAACTATTATTTATGAAGATAGACGTGGGGAAGAAGTAGAACATATTGAATATCATGAGCCGGATGGAATCATTGGATTTGTAAAAGAGATGAATCAGAATAGTGAATGTCTCCATGATGTCATTTATTATAAAGGAGAATCTGAGGGCATTTCTGTTGAAGTGGCATTCCAGTATACAACAGAATTCCATGAGAATGTGCTGGGCTTCTGTAATAATATTTACAATGCAGAGGGCGGAACCCATCTGACCGGTTTTAAGACAACCTTTACCCAGGTGATTAATTCCTATGCAAGAGAGCTTGGCATCTTAAAAGAAAAGGATGCAAACTTTACCGGAACAGATGTAAGAAATGGAATGACTGCTGTTATTTCCGTGAAACATCCGGACCCAAGATTTGAGGGGCAGACGAAAACCAAGCTTGATAACCAGGATGCGGCAAGAGCCACCGGAAAAGTAACCAATGATGAAATTCAGATGTACTTTGACCGTAACCTGGATACTTTAAAGGCAATTATCGGATGTGCAGAAAAAGCAGCAAAAATCCGTAAGACAGAAGAGAAAGCGAAAACCAATCTTTTAACCAAGCAGAAATTTTCCTTTGATTCCAATGGAAAACTGGCCAACTGCGAAAGCCGTGATGCCTCCAAATGTGAAATCTTTATCGTGGAGGGAGATTCTGCGGGTGGTTCTGCTAAGACTGCAAGAAACCGGATGTTTCAGGCAATTCTTCCGATTCGTGGAAAGATATTAAATGTAGAGAAAGCAAGTATTGATAAAGTATTGGCTAATGCAGAGATAAAAACCATGATTTATGCATTTGGCTGCGGATTTTCCGAAGGATATGGAAATGACTTCGATATCAGCAAGCTTCGTTATGATAAGATAATTATCATGGCAGATGCGGATGTGGATGGAGCACATATTTCAACGCTGCTTCTGACTTTGTTTTACCGGTTTATGCCGGAACTGATTTATGAAGGACATGTCTATATTGCGATGCCGCCTTTGTATAAAGCGATGCCAACTAAGGGAGAAGAGGAATATCTTTATGATGATGCCGCCCTTGCCCGCTACCGTAAGACACACAAAGGCTCCTTTACACTGCAGCGTTACAAAGGTCTTGGAGAGATGGACGCACAGCAGCTTTGGGAGACAACCTTAAATCCGGAAACAAGGATGTTAAAACAGGTAGAAATCGAAGATGCCAGAATGGCATCGGATGTAACAGAGATGCTGATGGGAACGGATGTACCGCCGCGTCGTAAATTTATTTATGATAATGCAAAGGACGCAGAACTTGACATATAAATTTCTATGAATCCGTAAGGAATTGCTGACGGCATATTTTTATGGATGTATGGGAAATGATAGAAGCAGAAAATCAGGAAGGAATTGGATAGATTATGGAAACGAAAGAACAGATTATCCGCACCGAGTATTCGGAAGTAATGCAGAAATCTTATATCGATTATGCCATGAGCGTTATTATCGCAAGAGCATTGCCGGATGTCAGAGATGGTTTGAAGCCGGTACAGCGAAGAACACTTTATGATATGCACGAACTTGGCATCCGTTATGATAAACCTTACCGTAAATGTGCCCGTATCGTGGGAGATACCATGGGTAAATATCATCCGCATGGTGACAGCTCCATTTATGATGCACTGGTGGTAATGGCCCAGGAATTTAAGAAGGGACTGCCACTGGTAGATGGTCATGGTAACTTTGGTTCCATTGAGGGAGACGGAGCGGCTGCGATGCGATATACCGAGGCGCGTCTGCAGAAGATTACCCAGGAAGCGTACCTGGCAGATTTAGATAAAGATGTAGTAGATTTTGTGCCAAACTTTGACGAGACAGAAAAAGAGCCGGAAGTACTTCCAGTAAAGGTGCCGAACCTTTTGGTAAACGGAGCAGAGGGTATTGCCGTTGGTATGGCAACCAGCATTCCACCACATAATTTTGGCGAAGTCATTGATGGTGTCAAAGCATATATGAAGAATCCGGATATTACAACAGAAGAAATGATGAAATACATCAAGGGACCGGATTTCCCGACCGGTGGAATTGTGACCAACCAGGATGAACTGCTTTCCATTTATGAGACTGGAATCGGTAAGATTAAGGTTCGTGGAAAAGTAGAAATTGAAGCAGTAAAAGGCGGAAAAGAGCGCCTGATTATTACGGAAATTCCATACACCATGATTGGAGCCAATATTGGAAAATTCTTAAATGATGTCTACAGTCTGGTTGAGACCAAGAAGACAAATGATATTGTGGATATTTCCAATCAGTCATCCAAGGAGGGAATCCGCATTGTTATCGAACTTCGAAAAGGAGCAGATGCACAGAATCTTTGCAATCTCCTTTATAAGAAGACGAAATTAGAGGATACCTTTGGTGTCAATATGCTGGCAGTAGCAGACGGAAGACCGGAGACTCTGGGACTGGTTCCGATTATCCGCCACCATGTAAAGTTCCAGTATGAGCTTGCTACCAGAAAATATAAGACATTACTGGCAAAGGAACTGGATAAGAAAGAGATTCAGGAAGGTTTAATCCGTGCCTGCGATGTCATTGATTTAATTATTGAAATCTTAAGAGGAAGCCGTAATATCAAGGATGCGAAAAGCTGCCTGATGAATGGTGTGACAGAGAATATTAAATTCAAAACGAAAGAATCCGAAAAGAAAGCTTCGAAGTTAAACTTTACAGAACGTCAGGCAACAGCAATTTTAGAGATGCGCCTCTATAAGCTGATTGGTCTGGAAGTGGAAGCATTGATGGATGAGCATAATACCACATTAAAGAATATCGCAGAATACGAAGATATTCTTACCAACCGCAGTACAATGGCGAAGGTAATTATGAAGGAATTAGACGCTCTTAAGAAAAACTATTCCAGAGAACGCCGTACCCGTATCGACAATGTGGAAGCTGCTGTTTATGAAGAAAAGAAGATGGAAGAGATGGAAGTGGTCTTCTTGATGGATCGTTTTGGCTATGCGAAAACCATTGATGTGGCGGCTTATGAGCGTAATAAAGAAGCAGCAGACAGCGAGAACCGTTATGTACTTCATTGTATGAATACCGGAAAAATCTGCATCTTTACCAATACCGGACAGATGCATCTGCTGAAGGTAGTCGATTTGCCGTTTGGAAAATTCCGTGACAAGGGACAGCCGATTGATAATGTAAGTAATTATGACAGCTCTAAAGAGCAGTTGATTTATATCACAGATCTGGCAGCACTGTGTACGCAGAAGCTTTTATTTGGAACGAAGACAGCCATGTTAAAACAGGTGGATGGAAAAGAATTTGACGTAGCAAAACGTACCACAGCTGCCACGAAGCTTGCAGATGATGATGCAGTTATATTCGTAGCACCGGTAGAAGAAAATATGACTATTGTTATGCAGTCGGCAAAGGACATGTTCCTTAGGATCGCAGCAGATACGATTCCTGAGAAGAAGAAGGGGGCAATCGGAGTCTGCGGAATGAAGCTTGCAGCAGGGGATGAACTGACCAACATCTATGCACTGGGTGAAGAAGAACCGCCAGTGGTCATGGTAAAAGATAAAGAAATTGCATTGAACCGGCTTCATATTGGAAACCGTGCAACCAAAGGAGTAAAGAAATAAATTGACATATCAGCAGGCACTTGCATTTGTAGAAGAAACAAAAAAATATGGCAGTATATTAGGACTGGACAGTATCCGGGCACTGATGAAAGAATTGGGCGATGTGCAGGAAGACTTATCTATTATTCACATTGCAGGAACTAACGGAAAAGGTTCCGTTGGAGCAATGCTTCAGGCAGTATTGGAAGAAGCCGGCTTAAAGGTAGGCAGATATAGTTCCCCGGCAGTCTTTTCCTATCGGGAAATCTGGCAGATAAACGGAAAAGCAGTTTCCGAAGAAGCATACGCTGCCTTGATGGAAAAAGTAAAGACAGCCTGTCTTACACTGACAGAAAAAGGACTTCCGCATCCGACCTCCTTTGAGGTAGAGACTGCCGCAGCGTTTTTATATTTTAAAGAAGAAGCCTGTGATGTGGTGTTATTGGAAACCGGCATGGGGGGAAGAGAGGATGCAACCAATCTGATTACCCATCCCATTTGCAGTGTCATTACTTCTATCAGCATGGATCATATGCAGTTCCTGGGAAATACGTTATCAGAGATTGCATCTGCAAAGGCTGGAATCATAAAAGAGAACTGCCCGGTGGTATCTGCCTGGCAGGAAGATGCTGTGAAAGAGGTTCTTGTCAAGGAAGCAGAGCGGCTTAAAGCACAGCTGTACCAGCCGAAGAAGGATGCCATAAGAAATCTTTTGTATGATATGAATGGAATGCAGTTTGATTATGTAAGAGAAGATAATTCACAGTGGAAGATAAGACTCCCGTTGACCGGTGCCTATCAGGCAGCCAATGCAGCCTGTGCGCTTAAAGTAATAGAAGTATTGAAAGAGAAAACATTTCCGCAGCTTACCTTATCTGTGATACAAAATGGCTTTCAGAAGGTCCGCTGGAATGGGCGTTTTGAACGTGTTTTAGAGGAACCATTATGCATTCTGGATGGTGCCCATAATGAGGGCGCAGCACTGCAACTTGCAAAAACGCTGGAAAACTGTTTTACAAATCGTAAGATAACCTATATAATAGGGGTGCTTGCTGATAAGGCACATGAGAAGATTTTAAAGATAATGCGTCCTTATTCGGAAACTGTATATGCGGTAACGCCACATAATGGCAGGGCACTTCCGGCAGAGAAGCTGGCGGAGGAAGCGAAGGCAGCAGGCTATCAAACAGTAATAACAGAAACTTTGATTGGAGATGCGGTAAGACATGCAATTGCTGAGAGCTCGAGAGAAGATGTGGTGCTGATATTTGGCTCCCTGTCATATCTTGCAGAGGCAAAGCAGGCTGTCATACAGTATCGGGAAGGACAGAAGAATGATAGATAAAGAGAAAGTGGAAGCAGGTGTACGGCTGATATTAGAAGGCATTGGCGAAGATGTGAACCGGGAGGGATTATTTGAGACTCCGGATCGTATTGCACGGATGTATGAAGAAATCTTTGGCGGAATGGACATGGATGCCGCAGAGCCTTTAAAGAAAAGATTTCATGCCAGCAATAATGAGATGGTAGTAGAAAAGGATATTACTTTTTATTCTACCTGTGAGCATCATATGCTTCCATTTTATGGAAAAGCCCATGTTGCTTATATTCCAAATGGAGAAGTAGTCGGCATCAGCAAGCTGGCAAGAACCGTGGAAATCTATGCAAGACGGCTTCAGATTCAGGAGCAGCTTACGGCACAGGTGGCAGATGCACTGATGGAGCAGTTAAAGCCGAAGGGGGTCATGGTCATGATGGAAGCAGAGCATATGTGTATGACGATGCGTGGTATTAAGAAGCCGGGCAGCAGGACGGTTACTTATGTGACCCGTGGTATCTTTAATGAGGATGAGCGTCTGGTAAATAAATTTTTCCAGATGGTGCGTTAGATATGGTGATGAAATGGAATATGTAGCGAGACTTTTGCATCAGGAGCAATACCGGAAAACCGTAAAGAAAATTGCCCGTCTGGAAGCGGACAGAATCTATTGCAGACATAATATGGAACACTTTATGGATGTGGCACGTCTGGCACAGATTCGCAATTTAAAGGAGCAGCTTGGTTTGGATGAAGAGATGATATATCTTTATGCCCTGCTTCATGATATTGGTCGTATGAAAGAATATGAACAGGGAATCTCTCATGCAGCGGCATCTGCCGAATTTGCAGGAGAGATTTTTGCGACTATAGGCTATCCGAAAGAAAAAGGAGATATCATCTGCCGGGCAATTCTGGCACATCGCAGGGAGACCTGCGAGGAGCTGCACGGGGAGAAATTATGGCAGACAGCATTTACACAGCTTATGAAATGGGCGGATAAGGCATCCCGTATGTGCTTTGCCTGTGAAGCAGCAGACAGCTGCAAGTGGAGTGAAGAAGAGAAAAATAAACCGGAGACCTGGTTTTAAGCTGCCAGACATCCGTAAGAAGCTGTTGGTAGCAGGTTCTACAGACAGCATAAAAGGAGAAGAAAAATGAGAATAGGCAATCGGACATTTGACACAGCAAATCATACTTATGTAATGGGAATCTTAAATGTAACACCGGATTCTTTTTCGGATGGGGGAAGTTATAACAAGTTAGACCTTGCATTAAAGCATGTAGAAGAAATGATGGCACAGGGGGCAGATATCATCGATGTAGGTGGAGAATCCACAAGACCGGGTTATACAAAGATTTCTGATGAAGAAGAAATTGAGCGTACTGTTCCGGTGGTAGAAGCAATTGTAAGCCGTTTTGATGTGCCGGTTTCCGTAGATACCTATAAAAGTAAGGTGGCAGAGGCTAACCTTGCGGCAGGAGCACATCTTTTAAATGACATCTGGGGACTGAAAGCAGATGATAAAATGGCTGGCGTGATTGCAAAATATGATGCCGCATGCTGTCTGATGCACAACCGCAACGAAGCAGATTATAAGAACTTTATGGAAGATATGAAAAATGATTTACGGGAAACATTACGTCTTGCAAAGGAAGCGGGGATTCGTGAAGATGGTATTATGACAGACCCGGGTGTAGGATTTGGCAAGACTTATGAGAATAATTTAGAAGCTATCCGATGCGTGGGAGAACTGAATGAACTGGGCTATCCGGTGCTGCTTGGCACATCCCGGAAGTCGGTAATCGGTCTGACACTGGATGTTCCGGCAAAGGAACGTGATACAGCTACAGCAGTAACCAGTGCTTATGCCGTATGGGCACATTGCGGATTTGTCCGCGTACACAATGTGCGTGCCAATGCAGAGGCAATTAAGATGGCAGAAGCAATCAGGGATGGAGGATTACATGGATAAGATTATCATAGAAAATCTTGAGCTATTTGCAAATCATGGAGTATTCCCGGAGGAGACAAAGCTTGGACAGAAGTTTCTAATCAATATGGAACTTTATTTACCAACCAGAAAAGCAGGATATTCGGATGATTTGACAGAATCGGTAAATTATGGAGAAGTCAGCCATTTTGTAACAGAATTTCTGACGACACATACCTATAAGCTGATTGAAGCTGCAGCAGAGCAGACAGCACGTGCAGTGTTATTGCATTTTCCGTTGATTCAGAAATTAAAATTTTCCATACATAAACCATGGGCACCGGTGGGACTGCCTTTATCAGATGTGGCAGTGGAAATAGAACGGGGCTGGCATAAGGTATATCTTGCCTTTGGTTCCAATATGGGCGACCGGAGAAAATATATTGAAGATGCCATTGAAGAACTGCGGAACTTAGAAGACTGCAAGGTAGGAAAGGTATCTGATATCCTCGAGACAGAACCTTATGGCGGCGTGGCAGAAGGCGCATTTTTCAATGGATGTCTGGAACTTCGAACCCTGTATACACCGGAAGAATTATTGGAGAAGCTTCATGCCATAGAAGCTCATGGCAACCGGGAGCGTAAGATGCGCTGGGGCTCAAGAACGATAGACCTTGATATTTTATTTTATGATGATGAAGTGATATCTACCCCGGAACTTACGATTCCGCATATTGATATGGCAAACCGCCTGTTTGTGTTAGAACCGCTGTGTGAAATCGCACCGTATCTCTGGCATCCGGTGTTAAAAAAGACGGTGCTTCAGATGAAACAGGAACTGAAGGGCAGAAAAGACATTGTTTTATTTGATTTAGATGGAACCATTACCAACTCCAAGGAAGGAATAACAAAGTGTGCCCAGTATGCCCTAAAGGCATATGGTATTGATGAACCGGATGCAGATAAGCTTGAATTCTTTATCGGACCGCCACTTAAAAATACTTTTATGGAACATTATGGCATGGATGAAGAGACCGCAGTAGCGGCAGTAGCCAAGTACCGGGAACGCTATCATCCAACAGGTATCTTTGAATGCAGCCTTTTTGATGGCGTTGAGGATGCTTTGAAATCTCTCAAGCGAAAAGGCTATCGTATTGGACTGGCATCCAGCAAGCCGGAAGAATCCTGCCGGCGTATTTTGGAGCATTTCCACATCCTCTCCTATTTTGATGAAGTGGTGGGAGCCACAATGGATGGCAGAATAGACAGCAAATATGAGGTGCTGCAGGAAACGATAAAGCGGATGCATATTTATGATACCACCGAAGCAGTATTGATTGGAGATACCAGATTTGATGTGTCAGGAGCCAAAGAAGCACATATGGACTGCATCGGTATCACTTATGGATTCGGAACGAAAGAAGAGTTGCAGGAGGCTGGAGCAAAGGCAATCTGTGACAGTATCGAGGAGGCGGCAGAATATATTGAAAGATTATAAGCTACTTCGCATCTGGGAAGTGATTTATCCCATCGGTATTTATTTTGTAGTAACAAATGTTGTGATGTTTGTGTTAAATCTCATGCATACAATGACCAATGAAAATTATATGATTTATCAGATTATTGCAACGGTGATAGCATTTCCCTTTATCTATGCTTTCTATCGGAAAGAGGATGGCGGGAAAATGGCAAATCTGCCACGAACCATTTTATTTGCAGCAGCCGCAGGCTTATTTGGCGTAGTGTTAAATAATCTTATCGGATATACCGGCTTAAAAGAAACATCGCAGAGCTATCAGGAAGTAAGTGCTGCTTTTTACGGCAGTACTCTGGCATTAGAAATCCTTGGAACCTGTATCATAATTCCGTTCTTAGAGGAACTTCTTTACCGTGGCATCGTTTACCAGCGTTTGAAAGCGTTTTTGGGAGTGAAGACGGCAATTGTATTATCGGCAGTAATATTTGGAGCCATGCATTTTAATCTGGTGCAGTTCCTTTATGCCACAGCGGTAGGACTCTTGCTGGCAGTCATCATGGAGCAGGAAGGGCTTGGCGCAGCCATGGCAGCCCATATGGTAACGAATCTGGTATCGGTACTTCGAAGCGAGACAAAGCTGTTTCATTTCATGGATGCATCCATGACGGGAAGCGTCATATGCACCGTGGTGGAGAGCGTGCTGATAGTGGTGTTACTGGTGCTGGCTTTCCGTGGTGGAAAAGAGAAGTAAAGAGCAGATACACTCAAAACCTCCACAGGAAATCCAAGTACAACTGAGAAACAATTTAAACACAATTTAAAATAACAGGCAAATTCAAAAGGCTTATGAAAAAATATTTTCAACAAAAAACACGTTGAATTGTTTTGATAAGCCTTTTTTATATGCAAAAAAAATGATAAATATAAATACAATAAAAGAATATAAAATGAATTGTCTAATAATCAGACAATAGCAAGAAAAAAACTATTGCAAAGTATATTATGCCGGGTGTAAACTTAGTTCAGAAAATAAAAGCACTTTAAAGCAGCAGAGTGCAGGTAACAAAGTAAGACAGAAAATAAAGAGAAAGCAGAAAGGGAACGATTATGACAGAACAGTGGAATGAAAGTACAGCAGTAGCACAGGGTATGTATAATCCGAATTTTGAACATGATAACTGCGGTATCGGAGCTGTGGTAAACATCAAAGGTATCAAATCCCATGCAACGGTAGAAAATGCTTTAAAAATCGTAGAGAACTTAAAGCACAGAGCTGGTAAGGATGCAGAAGGAAAAACCGGTGACGGTGTTGGTATTCTGCTTCAGGTATCACACAAATTTTTCTCCAAGGTAGCAAAGGAATCAGATATTGAACTTGGTGGAGAAAGAGATTACGGTGTCGGAATGTTTTTCTTCCCACAGGATGAGCTGAAACGGAATCAGGCAAAGAAAATGTTTGAGGTTATCGTGGAAAAGGAAGGAATGAAATTCTTAGGATGGAGAAAAGTTCCGACTGACCCGGATAAACTGGGACAGAAAGCAGTAGACTGTATGCCATATATCATGCAGGGATTTGTAAAACGTCCTGCTGAAGTAGCAAAGGGACTTGATTTTGACCGCCGGCTGTATGTGGCAAGACGGGTATTCGAGCAGTCCAATGATGACACTTATGTAGTATCCCTTTCCAGCCGAACCATCGTATATAAGGGAATGTTTTTAGTAGACCAGCTGCGTCAGTTCTTTGCAGACCTTCAGGATAAAGATTATGAATCTGCAATCGCAACCGTACACTCCAGATTCTCAACCAACACCAATCCAAGCTGGGAGAGAGCACATCCGAACCGTTTCATCGTACATAACGGAGAGATTAATACCATCAAAGGTAATGCAGATAAGATGCTTGCCCGTGAAGAGACCATGGAGTCCGAAGAACTGAAAGGGGAACTGCAGAAAGTCCTTCCGGTTATTAATTCCGAAGGTTCTGACTCAGCAATGTTAGATAATACCTTAGAGTTCCTGGTAATGAGTGGAATGGATTTACCACTGGCAGTTATGATTATGATTCCGGAGCCATGGGCAAATAACAATACCATGTCCCAGAAGAAGAAAGACTTCTATCAGTACTATGCAACCATGATGGAGCCGTGGGATGGACCAGCCTCCATTCTTTTCTCTGATGGAGATGTCATGGGAGCTGTTCTTGACCGTAATGGATTAAGACCTTCCAGATATTATATTACCGATGATGACCAGCTGATTCTTTCTTCCGAGGTCGGAGTACTTGATATTGATCCGACCAAGATTGTTGTAAAAGAAAGACTTCGTCCGGGTAAAATGCTCTTAGTAGATACCATCCAGGGAAGAGTCATCAATGATGATGAATTAAAAGAGTATTACGCAAGCAAACAGCCTTATGGTGAATGGCTTGACCGTAACCTGATTAAACTGGAGGATTTAAAGATTCCAAATCAGCGTGTTCCGGAATATACCAAAGAAGAGCGTCAGAGAATGCAGAAAGCATTCGGTTATACTTACGAATCACTACGTGAAGCAATCCTTCCGATGGCATTAAACGGAGGAGAAGGAACTTCTGCAATGGGTATTGATACTCCGCTGGCAGCACTGGCAGGAGACCATCAGCCACTGTTTAATTATTTCAAACAGTTATTTGCACAGGTAACAAACCCGCCAATTGATTCCATTCGTGAGAAAGTGGTTACATCCACTACCGTATATATCGGAGAAGATGGTAACCTGCTGGAAGAAAAGGCGATTAACTGCCAGGTATTAAAGGTAGATAACCCGATTCTTACCAACACAGATTTGATGAAAATTAAAAATATGAAAGTAGAAGGCTTCAAGGTTGTGGTTCTTCCTACTACATATTATAAGAATACAAGCCTGGAAAAAGCATTGGATCATCTGTTTGTAGAAGCAGACCGTGCATACCGTGACGGTGCAAATATCCTGATTCTTTCCGACCGTGGCATTGATGAGAACCATGTGGCAATCCCATCCCTTCTGGCAGTATCCGGTTTGCAGCAGCATCTGGTAAAGACCAAGAAGAGAACTGCAGTTGCCATGATTCTGGAATCCGGTGAACCAAGAGAAGTACATCATTTTGCAACATTGCTTGGTTATGGTGCCTGTGCAATCAACCCATATCTGGCACAGGATACCGTAAAGCAGTTAGTAGACGAGCATATGTTAGACAAGGATTACTATGCAGCAATCCATGATTACAATCAGGCAATTATCAGTGGTATCGTAAAAATTGCTTCCAAAATGGGTATTTCAACCATTCAGTCTTATCAGGGTTCTAAGATTTTTGAGGCAATTGGTATTGACTCCGCAGTAATTGATAAATATTTCACAAATACCGTAAGCCGTATCGGTGGAATTACACTGGAAGACATTGCAAAAGATGTAGATACTCTGCATTCTGCAGCCTATGATCCATTGGGATTAGAGACAGACCTTACTTTAGACAGCAAGGGACGTCACAAGATGAGAAGTGGCGCAGATGTTCACCTTTATAATCCGGCAACCATCCATCTTCTGCAGGAATCAACCAAACGTGGAGATTACAACCTTTTCAAACAGTACACAGATCTTGTGAACAGTGAAGAGCGTGATGCAAATATTCGTGGACTGATGGATTTCAATTTCCCGAAAAAAGGTGTTCCGATTGAAGAAGTAGAAAGCGTAGATTCTATTGTAACAAGATTTAAAACAGGTGCGATGTCCTATGGTTCTATTTCCAAGGAAGCCCATGAAACACTGGCAATTGCCATGAACCATTTACATGGTAAATCCAATACCGGTGAGGGTGGAGAAGATCCGGACCGTATCGCAAGTAAACATACAAGCTTAGACAGATGTTCTGCAATCAAGCAGGTAGCGTCCGGCCGGTTTGGTGTAACCAGCCGTTACTTAGTCAGTGCAGAAGAGATTCAGATTAAGATGGCACAAGGTGCAAAACCTGGTGAAGGTGGACACCTTCCGGGCAAGAAAGTATATCCTTGGATTGCAAAGACAAGACTTTCCACACCGGGTGTATCCTTGATTTCGCCGCCACCTCATCATGATATCTACTCCATCGAGGATTTGGAGCAGTTGATTTACGATTTGAAGAATGCCAACCGTGATGCAAGAATTTCCGTAAAACTGGTATCAGAAGCAGGTGTGGGTACAGTCGCAGCCGGTGTTGCCAAAGCAGGAGCGCAGGTAGTATTGATTTCCGGATATGACGGTGGTACCGGTGCAGCACCAAGCAGTTCTATCCATAATGCAGGACTTCCTTGGGAACTTGGACTTGCAGAGACACACCAGACTCTGATTATGAACGGACTTCGTAATAAGGTAAGAATCGAGACAGATGGTAAGCTGATGAGCGGCCGTGATGTAGCAATTGCTGCATTGCTTGGAGCAGAAGAGTACGGATTTGCAACTGCACCGCTGGTAACCATGGGATGCGTGATGATGCGTGTATGTAATCTGGATACCTGCCCTGCCGGAATCGCAACACAGAATCCGGAGCTTCGGAAACGTTTCGCGGGAAAACCGGAATATGTAGAAAACTTCATGCGGTTTATTGCAGAAGAATTAAGAGAAATCATGGCGAAGTTAGGCTGCCGTACCATTGATGAAATGGTAGGAAGAAGTGACCTTCTCCGGGTAAGAGAGGATTTGACAGACCGGGAAAAAGAAATCGACCTTTCCAAGATTTTGAATAACCCGTTTGCAGGACCAAAGGAGAAAGTTACATTTGATCCAAAACATGTATACGATTTCGAACTGGAGAAGACCAAGGACGAAACTGTACTGTTAAAACAGCTTTCTTCTGCACTGGATAAGAAACAGAAGAGAAGCATTGATGTAGAAGTAAGCAATACAGACCGTTCCTTTGGCACCATCTTTGGTTCCGAGATTACAAAGAAATATGACGATACTTTAGAGGAAGATACCTTTATCGTAAAATGTACCGGTGCCGGCGGACAGAGCTTTGGCGCATTCATTCCAAAGGGACTTACCTTAGAACTGGTAGGAGATTCCAACGATTACTTCGGAAAAGGACTTTCCGGTGGAAAACTGGTTGTCTACGCTCCGGCAGGTGTGAAATATAAGAAGGATGAAAATATCATCATCGGTAACGTAGCACTTTACGGTGCAACCAGTGGTAAAGCATTTATCAGTGGTGTGGCAGGAGAACGTTTCTGCGTACGAAATTCCGGAGCTTCTGCAGTAGTAGAAGGTGTCGGTGACCATGGATGTGAATACATGACCGGTGGCCGTGTGGTTATCCTTGGTAAGACTGGTAAAAACTTTGCAGCCGGAATGAGCGGTGGTATCGCTTATGTATTAGATGAGGACAACGACCTTTATACCAGAATCAATAAGGAAATGGTATTCTCAGAAGAAGTCGGAAACAAATACGATGTTATGGAATTAAAAGATATGATTAAAGAGCACGTAGCTTTGACCAATTCTGAAAAGGGAAAAGAAATCTTAGATAACTTCAGCGAGTATCTGCCGAAGTTCAAGAAAGTAATTCCATACGATTATAACCGTATGTTAATGGCAATTGTTCAGATGGAAGAAAAAGGATTGTCTTCCGAACAGGCACAGATTGAAGCATTTTATGCGAATACAAGAAATTAAGGAGGGGACGCAAAATGGGAAAACCAACAGGATTTATGGAATATGACAGAGAGAATGCAGCAGCGGTTGCTCCAAAGGAGCGTATCAAGAACTTTAACGAGTTCCATACCCCTCTCTCAAAAGAGAAACAAAGAGTACAGGCAGCACGTTGTATGAACTGCGGCGTGCCGTTCTGCCAGGCTGGTATGAATATCATGGGAATGACCAGCGGATGTCCGCTGCATAATCTGGTACCGGAGTGGAATGACCTTTTGTATACCAACAACTGGGAGCAGGCATATAACCGTCTGACCAAGACCAACAACTTCCCGGAATTTACCTCAAGAGTATGTCCGGCACTTTGTGAAGCAGCCTGTACCTGTGGACACTGGGAAGACCCGGTAACCTGTAAGGCAAATGAGCATGGAATCATTGAAAATGCCTATGAAAAAGGATATGCTGCAGCAAAACCTCCAAGAGTCCGTACCGGAAAGAAGGTTGCAATCATCGGTTCCGGTCCTGCCGGACTTGCAGCAGCAGACCAGTTGAATAAAAGAGGACATTCCGTTACCGTATTTGAAAGAGATGACCGTGTCGGTGGACTTTTGATGTATGGAATCCCGAATATGAAGCTGGAAAAATGGGTTATTGACCGTAAGATTAATATAATGAAAGAAGAGGGTGTCGAGTTTATTACCAATGCCAATGTTGGAAAAGACATCAAGCCGGCAAAACTCTTAAAAGAATATGACCGTGTCATCTTAGCCTGTGGAGCAAAGAACCCAAGAGACATCAAAGCTCCGGGCAGAGATGCAGAAGGCATTTACTTTGCAGTAGATTTCTTAAAGGCAACTACCAAGAGCCTTTTAGATTCCGAACTTAAAGATAACAAATATATTTCTGCCAAGGGAAAGAAAGTAGTTATCATCGGTGGTGGAGATACCGGAAATGACTGTGTCGGAACTTCTATCCGTCACGGCGCAGCCGGTGTCATCCAGCTTGAAATGATGCCAAAAGCACCGGATGAGCGTGCAGAGAACAACCCATGGCCGGAGTGGCCAAGAGTCTGCAAGACAGACTACGGTCAGGAAGAAGCAATTGCCATGTTCGGTTCCGACCCTCGTATTTACCAGACAACCGTAAAAGAGTTCTTGAAAGACAAGAACGGTAAGCTCTGCGGATTAAAAACCGTAAAATTAGAGGGCAAAAAGGATGAAAAGACCGGACGGATGCAGATGGTGGAAGTACCGGGCTCTGAAAGCAAGTTAGATTGTGATCTGGTTCTGATTGCAGCAGGCTTCCTTGGAACAGAAGATTACATTGCCAAAGCGTTCGGCGTAGACTTAAATGCCAGAACCAATGTGGCAACAGACGCCGGTCATTACAAGACCAACGTGGAAAATGTCTTTACAGCAGGAGATATGCATCGTGGACAGTCCCTGGTTGTATGGGCAATCCGTGAAGGAAGAGAAGCAGCCCGTGAAGTAGACGAAAGTCTGATGGGATATTCTTATCTTTCTGTACAGTAATGAAAATTACAATATAATGATAGAAGAAAGTCGTCTGACTATGGTGCACCGGAGGGTGAGCTGTGGTAGGCGGCTTTTTCGTGGTTGACACATTCTGCTTTTGGGGCATAAAATAACCCTTGTGACAAAAAGAGCGAGAAGAAAACAGCGAAAGGACATAAAGAGAATGAGCAGGAAAGCAGTATTTTTTGATATTGATGGAACATTGTGGGACGAGCATTTTGTGATACCGGAGAGCACAAAGGAAGCAATCCGGAAGCTGCGGGAAAATGGACATCTGGCATTTCTCTGCAGCGGAAGAACCAGAGCATTTATTCAGGATGAAAGATTGCTGACACTGGGATTCGACGGAATTGTGGCAGGCTGCGGTACCTGGATAGAGATGGATGGAAAAACACTTTTTTATAAAAAATTAGAACAGGAATTGATAGAGGATACCATACATATATTAAAAGAGTATGGAATTCCTACGGTATATGAGGGAAGCCGGAATTTGTATATGGATCTGGAAGAATTTGAAGAAGACCCTTATGGCTTGAGACTAAAAGAGACATTGGGAGAGGATTTGCTGCCGGTAACGGGAAATGAAGCAATTATGGAAATCAGTAAGTTTTCCTGCTCCACACCGGATGATGCTTATCTTAAGGTACTTTCCCATCTGGAAGAGAATTTCACACCGCTGGTGCATGATGTGGCATGCGCAGAGTTTGTTCCAAAAGGATTTTCCAAAGCGTCCGGCATCGAAAAAACCTGTGAGCTTCTTGGTATTGAGAAAGAAGATACCTATGCATTTGGAGACAGTATCAATGATGTGGAAATGTTAAAGCATGTGCAGCATGGAATTGCCATGGGAAATGGTACCAAAGCAGCAAAAGAAGCAGCGGATTATATCACAGCACCATTGCACGAAGACGGCATTTATAAGGGATTGGAGCATTTTGGACTGATTTCATAAACAAATCTAAAAAAAGTATTAAATCGTTACAAATTACAGAAAGTGAGAAAACGAGAGAAAAAACGAGATATTAAGAGTAAATATAAGGAAACAAGAGAAAAATAAAAAATGGTCAGGCTTGCGAAAAAGAGACGCAGAAACTATTATATGACTATCAGTTAGCACTCGGTTTGAATGAGTGCTAATAAAAAAGAAAGAAAACAAAGAGACCGAATCAAGGAGGCAATGAATCATGAAATTAGTACCATTATCAGACAGAGTTGTATTAAAACAGTTAAAAGCAGAGGAAAAAACCAAATCCGGAATTATCTTAGCAAGTGCTGCACAGGAGAAACCACAGGAAGCAGAAGTAATCGCAGTTGGTCCTGGCGGAGTGGTAGATGGCAAAGAAGTTACCATGCAGGTAAAAGAAGGACAGAAGGTTATTTATTCTAAATATGCCGGAACAGAAGTAAAACTGGATGGCGAAGAATATATCATCGTAAAGCAGAATGATATTCTTGCAGTAGTAGAATAATCGAATTGATAATTGGTAAATAAAACAAATAATAAAATAGGAAAATAGAAGAAAGAGGTAAGAAATTATGGCAAAGGAAATCAAATATGGAACAGAAGCCAGAACAGCATTAGAGGCTGGAGTTGATAAACTGGCAAATACAGTCAGAGTAACAATCGGACCAAAAGGAAGAAACGTTGTACTGGATAAATCATATGGAGCTCCATTAATCACAAATGATGGTGTTACCATTGCAAAAGAAATCGAATTGGAAGATGCATTCGAAAATATGGGTGCACAGCTTGTAAAAGAAGTAGCAACCAAGACCAATGACGTCGCCGGTGATGGTACTACAACAGCAACTGTTCTTGCACAGGCAATGATTCAGGAAGGAATGAAGAACTTAGAGGCTGGTGCAAACCCAATCGTTTTAAGACGTGGTATGAAGAAAGCAACTGAAAAAGCAGTTGAAACAATCGCAGCAATGTCTTCTAAAGTAACCGGAAAAGACCAGATTGCAAAAGTTGCATCTATTTCCGCAGGTGATGAAAGCGTTGGCAACATGGTAGCAGACGCAATGGAAAAAGTTTCCAATGATGGTGTTATTACCATTGAAGAGAGCAAGACCATGCAGACAGAGCTTGACCTGGTAGAAGGTATGCAGTTTGACCGTGGATACATTTCCGCATATATGTGCACAGATATGGATAAGATGGAAGCAGTTTTAGATGAGCCGTACATCTTAATTACCGATAAGAAAATCAGCAACATTCAGGAAATCCTTCCACTGTTAGAGCAGATTGTTCAGTCCGGTTCCAGACTTCTTATCATTGCTGAAGATATCGAGGGTGAAGCTTTAACTACATTGATTGTAAATAAACTGCGTGGAACATTTAACGTTGTAGCAGTAAAAGCTCCAGGATATGGCGACAGAAGAAAAGAAATGTTAAAAGATATCGCTATCCTTACCGGTGGTCAGGTAATTTCAGAAGAAGTTGGCCTGGAATTAAAAGATGCTACTATGGCACAGCTTGGTCGTGCAAAATCTGTTAAGGTTAAGAAAGAGAACACCGTTATCGTTGATGGTGAAGGAAATAAAGAAGAAATCCAGGCAAGAATCGGCCAGATTCGTGCACAGCTTGAAGAGACAACATCTGAATTTGATAAAGAAAAATTACAGGAAAGACTTGCAAAACTGGCAGGCGGCGTAGCAGTTATCCGTGTTGGTGCTGCAACAGAGACAGAAATGAAAGAAGCAAAACTTCGTATGGAAGATGCTTTGAATGCAACAAGAGCAGCAGTCGAAGAAGGAATCATCGCAGGTGGCGGTTCTGCATACATCCATGCATCCAAAGAGGTTGCAAAGCTTGCTGAGACATTGGAAGGTGATGAGAAGACCGGTGCAAAGGTTATCTTAAAAGCATTGGAGGCTCCATTGTATTACATTTCCGCAAATGCAGGTCTTGAAGGTGCAGTTATTATTAATAAAGTAAAAGAGTCCGCTCCTGGTATCGGATTTAATGCAGCAACAGAAGAATATGTAGATATGGTAGAAGCTGGTATCCTTGACCCGGTTAAGGTTACAAGAAGTGCTTTGCAGAATGCAACATCTGTAGCATCTACATTACTTACAACGGAATCTGTTGTAGCAAATATCAAAGAAGATGCTCCTGCAATGCCGGCAGGAAACCCAGGTATGGGAATGATGTAATAAGAAAATAAAATATATTACTGAAAAGTAAGGATAGAGAGCTCCTGGCTGCGGATAATGCAGTCAGGAGTTTTACTATGCAGTTTTTTTCCTGATGTTAGTTTTTTTGGGGCAGTTGTTTTGATTTGCAAAATATGTTACAATTATTTCATTGTGTAACATGAAGTCTGAATAGCAAGGAGGAAGAAAAATGGGAAAGGTAGTTATTCTTACAGACAGTTCCAGTGGAATTCGTCAGGCAGAAGCGCAGCAGTTAGGGATTAGCGTATTACCAATGCCTTTTTTTATAAATGGTGAAACACTGTTTGAGGATATCAATCTGACACAGGATACATTTTATGAGCATCTGACAGATGGAGCAGAGATTTCAACATCCATGCCGGCAGTAGGAGACCTTACAGACCGTTGGGATGAGCTTTTAAAAGAATATGATGAAATAGTATACATTCCTTTATCCAGTGGATTGAGCAGTTCCTGTGAGACAGCAACAGCATTATCTTCAGATGAAGAGTATGAGGGCAAGGTTTTTGTAGTAAACAATCAGAGAATTTCTGTAACACAGAAACAGTCCGTATTTGATGCAATCAGGCTGGCAGAGAGTGGCAAGAGCGGAAAAGAGATTAAAGATATTTTAGAGGATGCAAAATTCCAGTCCAGCATTTATATCATGGTAGATACCCTTTACTATCTGAAAAAAGGTGGAAGAATTACACCGGCAGCAGCAGCACTGGGAACATTGTTGAAATTAAAACCGGTATTACAGATTCAGGGTGAAAAGCTGGATGCTTTTGCAAAAGCCAGAACGGTAAAGCAGGCAAAAAGCATTATGATAAAAGCAGTAAAAGATGACTATGCATCCCGCTTTAAGGAGTGTCAGGATGAGATGCAGCTTTGTATTGCATACACTGGAGATATAAGTGCAGCGATGGAATTCCACAAAGAAGTGGAAGCAGAATTTGGGATTACAGACATTATGATGGATCCGCTTTCTTTAAATGTATCCTGCCATATTGGACCGGGAGCATTAGCACTTGCCTGTGCAAGAAAATTATAAGATTTAAAGTGTAAATTCTCGGTAAAATTGATTGACCAACCACAAAATATTGTGTAGAATTGAAATAGTTTAACTTGTTAATGTATAAAAGCAAGTAACATATCATGGTAAAACCAAGGAGGAAAATGAAAATGGCATTTTGTGGAAATTGTGGTACACAAGTGGGTGATGATGCAGATTTTTGCCCGAATTGTGGCCAGAAATTAAAAGGGGAGATGGAACAGCCGGCAGAGCAGGCAGCACCGGTACAGGAACAGCCGGCAGAGCAGGAAACACCGGTACAGGAACATCCGGCAGAGCAGGAAACACCGGTACAGGAACGGCCTGCAGAACAGGCAGCACCGGTACAGGGACAGCCGCAGCAGGGACAGTTCCAGAGCCAGCCGCAGCAGGGACAGTTCCAGAGCCAGCCGCAGCAGGGACAGTTCCAGGGACAGCCG
>OJNZ01000318.1_pt1 | contig 38033 bp, 32 predicted proteins | sample 1598001 | NCBI WGS metagenome assembly OJNZ01 (sample SAMN01915225, study PRJEB22387) | human gut metagenome | isolation source: stool | host: Homo sapiens | place: USA | reverse complement strand
CTTTGTTGGACGTGAGGTACACATCAACGCCTGAAGTCTGGCTCGCTTGAAATCAGCAGGACTTTCCCTATTAAGTCCGTAATTTTACAGTAACACAGTAACAGCATGCATGCCCCACTGAAAATCTACTGACACGATTTTGTCAGGCAGGCAACGTTCCAGTCTGTCCGTCCTTGATCTGAACTTGAGACATCCGTGCAACACAACAAGCACTGTTACAGCGGTTTAATCCTTAAAACAAAGTCCAGATGCGCAAGATGACGGGAAGGTGATGCGGGAGGTGGACCATGGGACTTTGCAGGTGCCCGATAATTGCCGCATAACGGTTCACCTGCGGGAAATGCAGGTCGTTTTTCAGTTGTCTGATTATCAGGAGAGTACAAAACGCGGTGCTTTTCTCGGGTGACTTTGAGACGCTGTGAAATGCACGGCATTTTATAATAGACTGACTTACAGCGGCTTGAAAAACAAGGTGCATTTCTCGCGCGGCAATGAGAACTCGGAAAAAACAGGACGCCGGGAAAAGCAACTGCATTTCTCGAACTCTTCAGGATGGCTGAAATTTTGGAGATGATCCCATATACCTGAGCATTCCCTCACACAGGGCTTTCCCGACGAGCCTTAATAAGCCGGGGTTGCTTTATGGGTGATATGTACAGCAACGTGGAGTCCGGACTCTCCGAATCATCAAAAAAGGATGGTCAAATGTCTTGGAGACACTGACTCATCCTCTCTTTCAACAACTGTACTATAAAGACTTCAGTTGTCCGACCTTTCATCAGATGCGTGCGATATAACGCGCCATCTCAAGCACTTTGTTGGAATATCCCCACTCATTGTCATACCAGGACACCACTTTGACAAATGTTGGATCAAGCTGGATACCGGCCTTTGCATCAAAGATGGATGTACGTGAGTCATTGCGGAAATCTGTAGCTACGACTGCATCCTCAGTATAGCCGAGCACACCTTTGAGCTCGCCCTCAGAAGCGGCTTTCATGGCCTTGCAGATATCCTCATAAGAAGCAGGTTTCTCCAGCTCCACAGTAAGGTCCACGACAGAGACATCCGAAGTGGGAACCCTCATTGACATACCTGTAAGTCTGCCGTTGAGTTCAGGCAGCACCTTGCCGACAGCTTTCGCTGCTCCTGTAGAAGAAGGTATTATGTTCTCGAGAATGCCGCGACCGCCCCTCCAGTCCTTCTTGGAAGGTCCGTCCACTGTCTTCTGTGTAGCCGTAGCGGCATGTACGGTGGTCATGAGACCTCTCTTTATGCCGAAATTCTCATGCAGGACTTTGGAGACAGGAGCCAGACAGTTGGTTGTGCAGGAAGCATTCGATATTATGTCCTGACCTTTATATGTTGTGTGGTTCACACCAAATACGAACATAGGGGTGTCGTCTTTCGACGGGGCAGACATGATCACCCTGCGGGCACCGGCCTGAATGTGCTTGCGGGCTTTCTCGTCAGTAAGGAACAGACCGGTTGACTCTACAACGATATCTGCACCGACCTCATTCCATTTGAGGTTTGCAGGATCCATCTCGGCTGTCAGTCTGATCTTCTGGCCGTTCACTATTAGATTTCCGTTCTCTACGGACACCTCGTGATCAAAGTGTCCGTGCACGGAGTCGTATTTAAGCATGTAGGCGAGATATTCAGGGTCGAGAAGGTCATTGATACCCACTACCTGAATGTCATCAGAGAATTTGTCCACAGCGGCACGAAACACCATACGGCCGATACGGCCGAACCCGTTAATACCAATTTTAACCTTTGTCATTGCTATAGATTTTAAAGCTGTTTATGTTATGCAAATATAATACAATTGAGATAAATCGGCTATATTTGCGTACAATATTTTACAATATGGCATCCAAAAAAGAAATCCTTATCACAAATGATGACGGAATAGGTGCTGACGGCATCCACGTACTTGCCGGAATCATGCGTAAATACGGCAATGTCACGGTCGTTGCCCCGCTCTGTCCACAGTCAGGAAAGTCTGCTGCACTTTCCTTAGACACAAGACTGTATCTGAAACAGATCAAGAACGAGTCAGGTTACCGTGAATACACATTCAACGGCACTCCGGTAGACTGCATAAAGATAGGAATCAATGAGTGCTGGCCGGAAGGACAACTGCCGGACTTGGTAGTCTCAGGCATCAATCACGGCGCCAACTGCTCCGTGGCATCCCTCTATTCAGGGACCCTCGGAGCCTGCATCGAAGGTACCCTCTACGGCATCCCATCCATAGGATTCTCCATATGCACCCACGCCGAACATCCTGACTTCAGTCCCATAACCGAATATGCCGATACTATCATGGAACGCTTCTTCACCTGTCCTCCCGAAAAAGGAGTATACCTCAACATCAATTTCCCTCCGATTCCAGCATCCCAGATACGCGGCATACGCATGGCACGCAGGGGCAAAGGCATGTGGGTCAAGGAATTCGACACATATCAGGAAGAAGACGGCAGCACCTACTACCTAATGGCCGGCCATTTCGAGAATCACGAGCAGGACAGCAGTCTGGGCGACCACATGAAGGTCAAGGACGGCTACATATCAGTGGTTCCGCACCGTATCGACACCACCGACTATGGTGAGATGGAGCGCATGCGCGGAGTCTGGGAGAAATAACGGCATCCGGTCATGAAGTACTACATCATTGCAGGAGAGGCTTCGGGAGACCTGCACGGGGCCAATCTGATGCGCGGTCTCCTGACCCACGACCCGTCCTGCAGCATACGGTTCTGGGGAGGAGGGAAGATGGCCGCTGCCGGAGGTACGCTCGTAAAGGACTACAGAGAAAACGCCGTCATGGGCGCGGTAGAAGTCATCAGTCACCTGGGCAACATTCTCGGTAATCTCAAGTTCTGCAGACAGGACATACTGTCATGGAAGCCGGATGCAGTGATTCTGATAGATTACCCTGGATTCAACCTCAGAATAGCACGCTTCGCCCACAGACACGGCATCAAGGTCTTCTACTACATCCCGCCCAAAGTATGGGCCCGAGGAGAATCGAGAATAAAGATGCTTAGAGAGTACGTGGACATGACATTTGTCATTTTCCCGTTCGAAATTCCGTATTTCAAATCCAAAGGAGTAAAATTCATATACAACGGCAATCCCTTAGTGGACAATATTGCCGACACTCCGTCTGTAAGGATGGACCGCAAGGAATTCCTGCAGTCACATTCACTCGAAGATGACGGCCGGGAAATCATAGCCCTGCTCGCAGGCAGCCGCAGAATGGAGGTCGACTACCTCCTGCCGCGTCTGGTCCGGACCGTCCGCATACTGAGAGACAAGACAGGCGGACGCTTCAGGTTCATGCTGGCCGCCGCACCGTCCATTGAAACTGACTACTACAACAAATATCTCGGAGACGACGGCAGCGGCATAGACATCGTGTCCGGTGACACCTACGGAGTATTGAGCCACTCATGTGCAGCCGCGATATCCTCAGGCACAGCCAGTCTGGAAGCTGCCATCATAGGCGTTCCGCAAGTAGTATGCTATGGCATGAACCCCATAACCTATTTCCTTGCAAAAATGGTAGTAAAACTGGATACAGTCTCGTTGGCCAACATGATTCTCGGACGACATATTTTCAAGGAACTTCTTCAGGGCGACTGCACACCGGAACACATTGCTTCGGAGCTGCTGCGCATGTGCGATGACATATCCTACCGCGACAAGATGCTTGCAGACTACAGCGACATGAGGTCGATGCTTGGGGAAAAGGACTCCGCCACCAGAACTGCCGCCGACATCGAACGTCTTGTAAACCGCCAGCCTTAGAACAATACAATATGGACTTCTTCAAATACCAGGCAGCAGGCAACGACTTTATCCTCATCCGCTCCCTCGACAGCAGAGCAGAACTCACTGGGCCGGAGATTGTACGCCTGTGTGACCGCCGCTACGGCATAGGGGCCGACGGCCTTATCATATTGGAGAGCAGCCCCGTCCACGACTTCTCGATGCGATTCTACAACAATGACGGATCCACCGGTATGATGTGCGGCAACGGAGGCCGCTGCATCGTTGATCTGGCATGGCGCTCAGGACTTCCGGCATCGGGAGCAGACGGCAGCTGGACATTCTCGGCTCCTGACGGACTGCATTCCGGGAAAGTTCTCTCATATGAGGGCAGACGGAGTCAGATACTGCTGGGTATGAACGACATCACCTCCGTGAAGGAAATACGTCTTCCGAAAGAGCCAGGTCAGGAGGCAACAGCTTGGAAAATGAACACCGGAACGGAACATTTGGTTATCTTCAGGGACAATATCGAGGAACTGGACGTACAGAGCGAAGGCCGCAGATGGAGGTACGCCTCTCAATTCGCGCCCAAGGGGGTGAATGTCAATTTCGTCCGGCCCTCAGAAACGGAAGGCGGCCTCCTGCATGTCCGCACTTACGAACGCGGAGTGGAATACGAGACCCTTTCATGCGGCACAGGCATCATCGCCGCAGCCGCAGCCGCCTGGCTCCGCGGAGACCACAGCGGGAAATACACGCTCCGGTCAACCCACGACACCTTCTCGGTATCCCTGAGCCGCCGGAGCGGAATATTCACCGACATACTCATCGAGGGGCCGGCCGAGCAGGTCTTCCAGGTGATTGTGTGACTCGCTGCCGCCGACTGCTGCTGACGGGAAATGCTGCACGCCTTCGGAAATACTGGCAATCAAGTACATACAAATCGAGGTGCAGTTTTCAGGCCCTCGCGGGACCGCGAAAATTGCACCTCGATTTATAACGCACTTAGAATCAAGCGACTGCAAAGAGCCCTGCATTTCTCAGAGCTTAATAAGATTGCGCAATGAGCACACCGTAAAGGGGATGTAACTGAACAACGAGCCGATGACTACGCAGCAGTCCGCCTGCTATGATAAGCGGACCCCGCGTGGACCGAAGATCTTCGTGCCGATACGTACCATATTGCTGCCCATCTCTACGGCGATGTGATAGTCATGGGTCATTCCGAAGGACTTCAAGTCGAATTGCTCCAGGAAAGGATATCCGAAAGCCCTGATACGCTCGAACATCGAATCGAGATGTCCGAATTCCTTGCGGATAAGCGTCTCGTCCTCAGTAAGGGAGGCCATGCCCATGACTCCGCGGATGCGGACTTGCGTAGGAAAACCCTCGCAGTTCCCGACCTGACGGGCCTTCTCGATTCCTTCGAGAAAACCGAGCACTTCATCATCTGAGAAACCCTGCTTGCTCTCCTCCGAAGCGATATGCATCTCCAACAGCACGTCAACGCTATAACCGTTCTGGCGGCACCACTTTTCAATCTCAAAGAACAGCCTGGGTGTATCCACCGAATGGATAAGCCTGACGTAAGGCACTGTCATCTTGATCTTGTTACTCTGCAGATGACCGATGAAATGCCACTCGATGTCCTTGGGCAAGAAAAGGGCCTTTTCCTTAAGTTCCTGGGGACGGCTCTCGCCGAAGACCCTCTGGCCAGCTTTATAGGCTTCGAGAATCTCTTCTCCGGACTTGAATTTGGACACTGCCACGAGCTCGACCCCGGAGGGCAGTTCCTGTCTGAGCGACAGGATATTCTCTGAAATGTGTCCCATATTGTCTATCTCCTTAAACTAACGTCTTCTCTGCTGTCTCTGCTGCTCCTTGATAGCCTCCTGCTGAGCCTTCTGGATAGCCTCAAGACGCTGCTGGAACTTGGATTTGGGCTTGGCGGCACCTTTTACGGATGCGGCGCGCACCCTGGCCATGATCTTTTCCTCGTCCACGAAGAAACGGCGGATAATCCAGGTCTGGAGCATCATGATGAGGTTGGAGAGCAGGTAGTAGTATGTCAGACCGCTGGAGAGGTTGTTGCAGATGAACAGCATGAAAATGGGCATGAAGTAGAGGGTCATGTTGCGCATGCTCTTCATCTGGGGATTGTTGTCCGCAGTGCTGCCCTGGGTCATCCTAGCCGAGAAGTACATACTCAGGGCGCAGAGAATCGCGAAGAGGCTGACATGGTCACCGTACAGCGGTATGTTGAATCCGAAATCGAAGATAGAGTCGTAGGTACTCAAGTCGTCCGCCCATAGGAAACCCTTCTGTCTCAACTCGAACGATGCCGGGAAGAAACGGAACATCGCAAAGAGCACGGGGAACTGGAGGAGCATGGGAAGACAGCCTCCGAACATGCTCACACCTGCCTTGCGGTACAGTTCCATGGTCTCCTGCTGCTTCTTCAGGGCATCTTCCTGACGCGGGTACTTGGCATTGATCTTGTCCAGCTCAGGCCTGAGGACATTCATCTTTGCCGAAGACATGTAGGATTTGAGTGTCAAAGGAGATATAACCAGTTTGATCAGCAGGGTGAGCAACAGGATGATGATACCGTAGTTGCTGATGAAGCGTCCGAAGAAGTCGAACACCGGAATGATGATACCTCTGTTGATCCACCTTACGAGCCAGCCTCCGAGAGGCACTATCTTCTCGAAATCACAGTCATAGCTCTTGAGTGTACGGAAATGGTTGGGACCGTAGTAGAACTCGAAGGGCACGGTGACATCGGCTCCAGGGTCGTACTGGACAAGGGTCGAGGCCGAGCAGGCCATAAGTCTGCGCTCAGGATCGGTCTCGGGATAGAACTTCATGGAGAGGTTTCCTGACTCGAAATTGTCCTCGGCCCTCAGTATGGCTGAGAAATACTGCTGCTGGAATGCAAACCACTCGATACGGGTGGTCACCTCGCGGTGGTTGCCGCCGGAACGTCCGCCGCCGCGCATGATTCCGAGATTCTCAATCTTCTTGACCTGACCAGGATATTTGAAGTCTACCGTCGAATAGTTCTGCTCGTTCTTATAACCTCTCTCCAGACGGGGTATGTCCATGTTCCAGGCAATCTCGAACTGAGAGGCATTGCGGGGAATATGGCGGTCCATGTTAACCATATGTACGTCAAAGTCCACCATATAGCTGCCGTGAGGCAGGAAATAACCGTACTCGACAAATGCCGTGTCCGAGAAATAGAGACGCATGACCAAAGTTGAGTCATTGCTCACAACTGTCTCATAAATGAAATCAGAAGTGCTGACATACTGGTCAGTATAGAACTGGAGTGCAAAATCGCTGTAGCCATCCTTCATCAGGAAGAGAGCCGAGCTGTCACTGGTATAGTAATCCTTGATAAGAACATCGACAGCCTGTCCTCCCTTGGTCGAATACTTGATCCGAAGCTTGTCATTCTCAAGATAATGGAAACCCTCCTTCCCATTATAGGCTGCCTCCAGGAAGGAATTGGCATAAGTACTTGCATAGACCGCGCCCGTACCATCCCCTGATTGTCCGGAAAACTCCGCAGACGTACTGTCCTGCATTGCAGACGACATCTGCCCGGCATACTCGAAAGCCTTCGCAGCCGCTATAGAATCCTGAACCCTCTTTATTTCCGCCTGTTTCCTCGCTTCTCTTGAATTTATAACACTGAATCCTATCAGCAGGATTCCCATCAGCGTTATTCCGATAACGGTATTTCTGTTCATTTCTGTCTTTGTCCTGTTCCTAAGCTGTTATTGCCTATTCCTCACTGTCAAGTCTATGAATTTTAGCCTCAAGCTCCACAAGCTCCGCTTTCGCAGCGTCTATCTTTTTATTGAACTCCTTTATGAGCGCATCCGCATTCCTGGAACTTGCGAAGAAGCCTATATTGTTCTCGTAAGTGGCTATCTCGCTTTCCAGCTTGCGGAATTTCTGCAGCAGACGCTCTCTCTCGCGGTGCACCGCACTGTTCTCCACACGCTGACCACGCCCCTTTGCCGGCCTTGCATTGCCACCCGAGATACGGAAATCCGGGAATTTGTCAGCCATTGCCGACCTGTACTGTTCCATTATCTTCTCCTTCTCCTTAAATGGCACAAAACCCACGGCATTCCATCTATCCGCGAACTCAGAAGCGGCCTTCATATCCGCAGAGGCATCTCCAGACGGAACATAAGCCTGAATGTCAGACACCACTGCCTGCTTGGCATGCAGATTGTCCACGTATTGGGGATCTATACCCCCGAAGTTCTTTTCCTTGTTATCGAAGAAATGATCACATGCAGCCCTGAACCTGGCCCATATCTGATCGGATTTCTTACGGGACACCGGCCCCACCTCCTTCCACTGCTTCTGCAATGAAATCAGATAGTCAGTTGTCTTTTTCCAGTCAGTGCTGTCCATGACCGCCTCTGCCTGTTCGCAAAGAGCTGTTTTTTTCTCCATATTGCTGTTCATCTGTTCCTTGAAATCCGCATAAAACTCCCGTTTGCGGTTATAGAACTTGTCACAGGCAGCCCTGAAACGGTCGAATATCTTCTGGTTTTCCTTCTTCGAGGCAAAACCTATCTTCCTCCACTCCTTCTGAAGCTCCTCGAAATCCTTTGTAAGGGAATTCCAGCCGCTGGAATCCTTAACGTCCCTTTCCGCAAGTTCCTCGGCCTTCTCGCACAGCTTCGTCTTTGCCTCAAGATTCTCTTTCTGCTGGCTCTTGAGCCCCTCGAAATATGCCTGATGCATCTTGTTGACAACCGAAGTGGCAGCACGGAACCTGTCCCAGATCGACTCCCTGTACTCCTTAGCCACCGGCCCACACTCCTTCCACTCCTCATGCAGTTTCTGGAGACGGGCAAACGCTTCCACAACATTGGGACTCTTCTCGAGTTCCTCAGCCCTCTCGCACAACCTTGTCTTAGCTTCAAGATTCCTCTTGAAGTCAAGATCACGCAGTTCGTTGTTTATCTTTACATAATCATAGAATTTCTCCACATAGTGCTGATAAGTCTCGTAGACATCCTTGATCCTCGCCTGAGGAACCGGACCAATCTCGCGCCATCTGGCCTGAAGAGCCCTGAACTCGGGGAATGTACGGTTCAGGTCCTCGGTAGTCTCCAGCAGGTTCTTGAGTTCCTCGACAATCTCAAGCTTACGGTCAAGATTGGCCTGCTTTTCCTTCTCCAGATTCTGGAAATATACTGCTCGACGCCCCTTGTAACGGGCATACAGTTCCTTGAACGCCCTCTCTATCTCCACAAACGGATTCACCGACACCGTTTCCTCCGGGTTCCGTATGTCCGCCTGTTCCGTCCCGGACACTGGAGCGTTTTCCGGAGACGCCTCCTGAGCTTCATCCGTACCGTCCTGGGCGGCATATGCCCCAGACTCCTGCACAGCATGATATCCGGATGCTATCTTCTCCTCTTTCAAGACTTTATAGAATGTTGCCTTGATATATTCCGCCTGCCTGTTGAGTTCCATGATGTCTCCATTGTCCACAAGATTGCGGAAAGCCTCCACTATTTCTTTCAGACTCTTGGAAGCCAGACTTTTAAGTTCGCTGTCGCTAAGAACGGCCCCTACAATAAGCTCCTCGGAGGCCTCCGGTTCATCATGGACGCCTGAGTCTGACTCACCGCTTTCTGAAACCGCAGCTCCGTCAGACACGGGCTCGTTTCCGGAAGACACAACGTCTCCGGCAGACACCACTGCAGACGCCACTTGGGCGGCCTCATCCAGGACGGAATCCGTTGCCGGCATATTAACATTCAGTGTTTCAGAATTCTCGACAGAGATTTCAGCAGTACTCTTCTCGTGGGAAAGATTCAAGGTCTCATCAATCATATTAAGTATATTAAAATCAACTCGCAAATATACATTATTTTTTAAAAGAACCGTCCATTTACATAAATTTGCAGCCATTATGAGAATAGATATTATAAGCGCAGTGCCGGAACTCCTCGAGAGTCCGCTCAACCACTCCATTATAAAGCGGGCAAAAGAAAAAGGGCTCGTAGAGATAAATGTGGTCAATCTTCACCATTACGGGAAAGGCCACTACAAACAGATAGACGACTATGGCTTCGGAGGCGATGCCGGAATGGTCATCAAGCCTGAGCCGCTATACAAGGCAATAACTGAACTTACTGCCCAGAGGCACTACGACCAGGTGATATACACGTCCCCCGACGGTGAGCTGCTTGACCAGAGCATGAGCAATACACTTTCTACGGCCCAGAACCTTATCATACTTTGCGGTCATTACAAAGGCATAGACCACCGCATACGCGAGCATCTGATAACCATGGAAATATCCATAGGCAACTATGTGCTGAGCGGAGGCGAACTGGCAGCATGCGTCATCTGCGACTCGATCGTCCGCCTCATTCCCGGAGCTCTGACCAATGAGACATCCGCCCTCTCCGACTCTTTTCAGGACGGTCTGCTCGCCCCCCCTATATACACCAGACCAGCAGACTTCATGGGCTGGAAAGTACCGGATGTACTTCTGTCCGGCAATCCCAGACTTATCCGTCAGTGGCAGGAAGAGCAGGCCATAGAGCGTACTAAACGCCTCAGGCCCGACCTGCTGGAATAGGAAGTTCCCCGGACAACATTCACTGCGTTCTGTTTTCTGTCTCTATTTCATCCAGTTCCAGCCAGCGTAGTTCCTTTTCGTCCAGTAGCCGGGCCACTTCCCCGATACGGATGGAATCTGCCGTCAGCTCATCGGAAGAGAGTGTGCCGGAACAGAGACGGTCCTCAAGAGTCTTCTTTTCCTCTCCCAGGGAGACCAGTTCCTCCTCCAGCCGGGCCTTCTCCTGCTTTTCCTTGTAGGTCAGACGGCGTTTGCGTTCCCCTCCCCGGTCTGCTGCTGAGGCTGTATCAGAAACCACTGTCTTCCGGGCATCTTTAGACGCAGCTCTGCGTTCCTCCTCCCGGTCCTTGAGATACTGCCTGTAACCTGAATAACTGCCCACAAAGTCCTTCACCCGGCCGCCGCCCTCGAAGATGAAGAGATGGTCGGCCAGCTTGTCGACGAAGAAACGGTCATGCGACACTATGAGCAGGGATCCGGCAAATCCGGCCAGATATTCCTCAAGGACATTGAGGGTCATCAGGTCCAGATCATTGGTAGGTTCGTCGAGTATCAGGAAGTTTGGACTGCGCATCAGTACGGTCAGCAGATAGAGACGGCGGCGTTCCCCACCGCTGAGCAGGTCCACCCTGTTGCGGTGCATGGATGGAGGGAAGAGAAAATAGTTAAGGAATGTCATCGCAGAGACAGTCTCCCCCTTGCCGATTGATACCACATCGGCGATCTCGGAGACAGTATCAATGACAGTTTTGTTTCCGTCCAGTTTCATTCCCTCCTGCCGATAATAACCGATACGGAGGGTCTCTCCGCGGTCTATTTCTCCCTCCGAAGGCTCGAGCACTCCGGCAAGCAGATCGAGAAATGTACTCTTGCCCACCCCGTTGGGGCCCACTACTGCGATCTTCTCCCCCGGAGCGAAATTGTATGTAAAATCCTCCAGTATCCTAAGTTTCCCCCAGCTGTACCCTACTCCACGACAGTTGATTATCTTGCGGCCAAGGCGGGCCATCCCGGCCCGTATCTCCATCTGCCGGTCCTCTATCCTCTGTCCGGCCCTGTCCTTCAGCTCGTGGAAAGCATCAATGCGGTATTTGGCCTTGGTACCACGTGCGCAAGGCATACGGCGCATCCAGTCCAGTTCGATGCGCAGCAGGTTACGGGCCCTGTCGGTTGCGGCATTGAAATTGGCTATGCGCTCCTGTCTCTTTTCAAGAAAATAGGAATAATTGCCCTGATAGCGGTAAAGTTTTCCACCGTCCAGTTCCATTATCTGGTTGCAGACCCGGTCCAGGAAATACCGGTCGTGCGTAACCATCAGCAGTGTACAGCGCGAACGGGTAAGGTAGTCCTCCAGGAATTCGATGCTGTCCACATCCAGATGGTTGGTCGGCTCATCCAGCACCAGGAAATCCGGTTTCCGGATCAATGCCGCGGCAATGGCAGTCCGCTTGGCCTCACCTCCGCTGAGGGTACCCGCCTTCCGGGACGGGTCATCCAGCCTCAGACGGGAAAGGACGGAAGCCACCTCATACTCAGGAACAGGCTGGCCACCTGCCCCTTCCAGGACGATTTCCGATATTGTACGGTCCGGGGCGTAATGCTGGTCCTGCTCCAGAAAAGCCACGGTGATGTCCTTGAGAAAATGCACGGACCCGTCCCCGTCAGAAGAATCCCTGCCGGCGATAATGCTCAGCAGGGATGTCTTCCCGGTACCGTTGGGAGCGACGAGGGCGATCTTGTCCCCCTCGTCGATATGAAATGATATGTGGTCGAACAGCACCCTGGGGCCGTAGGACTTGGATACATTGTTGACCTCGAGATAACTGCTCATCTACAGCGCGTCCTATCTGTTACCATACATGTCCTCGTAGTACTTCCCGTACTCGCCCGAGGTGATGTTGTCCATCCACGCCTGGTTGTCCAGATACCAGCGGACGGTCTTCTCTATGCCCTCCTCGAACTGCAACGACGGCTCCCAACCCAGCTCCTTCTGGATCTTGGTGCTGTCGATGGCATAACGCATGTCGTGCCCGGCACGGTCCGTCACGAAGGTGATGAGGTCCAGGTCCGCTCCCTCGGGACGGCCCAGAAGCCTGTCGACCGTCTTGATTACGACTTTGATAAGGTCGATGTTCTTCCACTCGTTGAAGCCGCCGATGTTATACGTGTCGGCCACCTTGCCCTTGTGGAAGATCAGGTCGATGGCCCTGGCGTGGTCCTCCACGTAGAGCCAGTCCCGCACGTTCTCTCCCTTGCCGTAGACCGGAAGGGGCTTGCGGTGACGGATATTGTTGATGAACAGCGGTATCAGTTTCTCCGGGAACTGGTAAGGACCGTAGTTGTTCGAGCAGTTCGTCACTATAGTGGGCATTCCGTAGGTGTCGTGGAAAGCACGCACGAAATGGTCGCTCGATGCCTTGGAGGCGGAATAAGGACTGTGGGGACTGTACTTCGTATCCTCATAGAAGAAGTCCCGGCCGTAGGCCAGATGATGCTCCGAGGAAGAGGCCGCTGTCGTGTAGGGGGGCCTGATGCCATCGGGGTCGGTCAGTTCCAGGGCTCCGTACACCTCGTCGGTGGAGATGTGGTAGAAACGCTTCTCCTCGTATTTCTCCGGAAGCGACTCCCAGTACACCTTCGCGGCCTGAAGGAGCGAGAGCGTGCCCATGACGTTGGTCCGGGCAAAGGTGAACGGGTCCTTGATGGAGCGGTCCACATGGCTCTCGGCGGCCAGATGGATGACTCCGTCTATACTGTATTTCCTGAATATACCGCAGACTGTCTCGAAGTCGCAGATGTCGGCACGCACGAACTCGTAGTTCGGGGCCTTCTCGATGTCCTTGAGGTTCGCAAGGTTACCCGCATAGGTCAGCTTGTCCAGGTTCACTATGCGGTATTCCGGGTACTTGTTCACAAAAAGGCGTACGACATGGCTCCCGATGAAGCCCGCACCGCCGGTTATCAGTATGTTGCGTCTGTATTCCATTGTATTTTATTACTTGTTGTTTTTCTTGCCGGCCTTCTGCTCCACTTCGTCGGCGATACGGAGCAGGTACTGGCCGTACTGGTTCTTGATCATGGGACGGGCAGTCTCACGCAACTGCTCCGGTGTTATCCATCCGCTGCGGAGAGCTATGTCCTCAAGGCATGCTACCTTCTGCCCCTGACGTTTCTCTATCACCTCAATGAATGTGGAGGCTTCCGCAAGCGAATCGTGAGTTCCTGTATCAAGCCATGCGAAACCACGGCCCAAAGTCTCGAGACGGAGCCTGCCTTTTTCAAGAAAAGCCTGATTGACAGATGTTATTTCCAGTTCACCACGAGCAGAAGGCCTGACATTGGCAGCAACATCCACAACCTCATTCGGATAGAAATAGAGCCCTGTGACGGCATAATTGGACTTGGGCACCTTAGGCTTTTCCTCTATACTCAGCACATTGCCCTTGCCGTCTATCTCTGCGACTCCATAACGTTCCGGATCCGCGACCCAGTAGCCGAACACCGTCGCAACACCGTCTTCTTCTGCCCGTACCACTGCACGGCGCAGCATTACCGTGAAGTAACTGCCATAGAAGATATTGTCACCAAGAACGAGACATGCGGCATCACTTCCGATGAACTCCCGTCCTATTATGAACGCCTGTGCGAGACCGTCAGGAGACGGCTGCTCGGCATACTCGAAACGGACTCCATAATCGGAACCGTCCCCAAGAAGCCTGCGGAAACCGGGAAGATCCTGAGGCGTGGATATGATCAGGATGTCCCTTATTCCCGCCAGCATCAGCACGGATACAGGATAATATACCATCGGTTTGTCATATATTGGAATCAGCTGCTTGCTGATCCCTTTTGTAATGGGGTACAACCGTGTCCCGGACCCCCCGGCAAGTACTATTCCTTTCATCGTATCATATATTTAGGTATTCAGGCAGCAAATTTAATAATTTCCCTGCAATGTCATACAGCCGTCACAGACTGTCCTCAGACATTGTCTTCAACCGGACCCTTTCCCACTGGATGGAATCGCCGTCAAACTCCATGCGGTGATGGCGCCTCAAGGAGTCACGTCTGTACTCCCAGTCTATTCCAGCGCGTCTTGCCGCCCTATCACTCCAGCGGCGGCGTTCTCCGGCGCTCTTGAAACGACGTGTTATCTCTTCGCTCAAGTTAAGCCTCAACGAGTCTATCCTCATGGTCTCCACCGGTGTCACGGCATTCTTGTACTTTGCCCTGCCTATACCGAAACGCATGTCATCCAATGTTCCACGTATATTAAGGCCGGCCTTGAACGGCAGCGGAGACTTGAGTATGGATATGTGGTAATCGAAACTCATGTCCATATTCTGCACACCGCCCACAGCGGCCTGGTAACGGTCAATCTCAACAAGAAAAGGATAGATGTTCACACTGCCGTCCTCGACCGTGATATTGACTGATATACTGTCTATGAGATTCTCCTCCTTATTCTTGAACATCAGTTTCTTGGATATCTCAGCAAAGGTCTGTCCGTCCATGAGTACCAGGGAGTCACCACGAATATAGACAGCCGCCCTCAAAGAAGGGATCTTTATATTCAGCAATGAGTCCAGCACACCCTCCGCGGCCACGTCCATCTGCACCTTTCCCTTGAATGACTGCAGCATCGGCACCAGCGAGTCTATAGCCGGAGTAGCATCCACAAGAGACGCTATGTCAATGTCATGTACGTTTATATCGAATCCGGCATATCCGAACTTTGACGAGGCTGCCTTATAAATAAGGGATGCGTTGAGAACAGCATCATCAAGAGCATTGAGACTGAGGTTCTCAAGATAGACGTGACTGTCCCTGAGTTCCGCCTTGCCCTTTATGTTCCTGAACACATATTTGCCGAAACGCATCCTGCCGATATCAGTAGTCAGGTCGAAACTGATATTGCCCGGCACTTCGAACAGCCGCATCTGGGTAAAGACGGTATCGGCCTCTATCTCCTGTTCTCCGGCATCGGGAGAAGAAAACGCCCGCATGAGCTGGTTCAGATTGAGGTTTTTGGAAGACACATCCAGATTGGCCCTAAGCATATGGCCATGATGCAAGGCTCCATACAGGTCATAGACCGTTCCTGAAAGCACTACATTGGAGCGGCCTATACGTATGGCCGCCTTCTTCAGATTGATTTCACGGTCGCCGAATCTTATCACCGTTCTGTTGAAGCGTATAGGAAGAGCGCACTGCGGAGTTCTTGCTATAAGTCTGTTGAAACGGATTTTACCGGACGGCACCCATAAGGAATCCCTGATCTTGTCGGCATGCAGCTCTATCACACCCTTTTTCATGCCACCCTTTATCTCCCCTAAGTCCGCGAATATAGAGTCTGTCTCAATTCTGAGGTCCAGCCTCGGATGATTTTCCTCCGGACCTTGGGGTTTCAGGGAAGCAGACAGTCCGCCTCTCATGCAGAATACATGAAGCGAGTCTCCCATACCGCCCCCAAGCCTGTTGAACTCCAACTCCACAGACGGCCTCCACAAGGAATCCCTGATCTTGTCGGCAGTGACGCGGACAATACCTTTGCCAAGTCCTCCTCCCATGCTTCCGTTCTTGAAAAACAGGGTATCCGTATCGACCACCACACCAATCCTCGGCAGACCGGCGTAATCTGGTCTCGGCCTGATTGATGCTGACGCATTTCCACGTCCGCAGAACACCTTTATCGAATCACCCGCAGAAGCACCGAGCCTGCTCATCTCAAAATCCGCCTTTACCTGGAACATCCTTGAAGTATCCGCAGGTCTGGTCGATATCACGTTGAGCATGAGGCTGTCAGCCACAGCACTTGCCTTACTGCTGTTGAACTTTAGTCCTGTTATCTCCCCTTTTACACCTAAAGCCCTGGCCCCAAAGAATTTGAGATCAACATCACCTTCCGCATCCAGTCCGCTTGCCGTATCCATGACACTGAGACTGTCCATATATATCCTGCCGGCAGCCATTATGCGTCCGAAATCCTGGTTTCTTATAGTGGACAGCCTCGTCCTTACTCTAAGATCGGCGTCAACCTCGCCGGACAGCTCTATACCATCCTGCAACGGAAATGTCTCTGCCACACTTGCAAGGTCTATCCTGGCTTTGGTGTCAAGCACGATCAGGGGATCCTCAAACAAATCCGTAACCTTAGCGTCAGCCAGCACGTCGATATCATTGCCCTGCAACTCGAATATCTTAAGATCCAAATATGATTCCTTTTCTCTCATCAAGTCTATGTACGCGTCAAAATCAGCGGCCAGATGATCAATGCCGTAAGGCAACCCCTTATAATGAGCCGAAGCACTGTCAATCTTAAGACACATGGTCACAGCAGGAAGCACGTCTTTCCCGTAACCTCCGCTTACAGTCCCTTCCAGAACCACCGTTCCGTCAGCAGTCACATCCTGATGCCTTACAACCGATTCGGGTATAAGAGCGAGGGCCTTCTCAACAGATGGAGCAACAGCTGAATAATTGAGGTCCACATCCATTACGCGGCCGATTGTGTCCTGTCTAAGCGTACCGTTCAATGACAGAATGATATCGTTTATTCCCAACTCCGCATCCTTCAACACCACCTTCATGCTGTCACGATTCAGCCCCACAGCTGTACGGACGCTCACTGCAGTATTATGGACAAGCAGGTCACCCTGCTGCCGGAAAAGCAGGTCTCCGCAGGAAAAATCCAGACCGGCGGCTGCTCCACGTTCCCCGGCTCCAAAACGAAAACGGGTATCGACATCCTTCAATTTAGCGTAGAGTTCAGTCGAACGGTCATCGAAAACCACATCCGCCCCTCTGATCCTGAAGGAGCGAAGCAGGATCGCGTCAGGACCGAACCCTCCGGCACTCTCTTCCTTCACGGCCGCCGTGTCAGAAGACTGCGGAAATATATTCCAATTGGCATTTCCGTCCACATCCCTTGCAAGATGCACCCGGACACTGTCCAAAAACATTCTATGGACAACTACCCTATTGTCTTTCAGATAGGCTACAGGGTTGACCGTGATACGGCACCGGGAGAAACTCAGGAGCGTATCCCGGGCATCCTGAGTCCCTGCCACAAGCTCGCCATCGTCTATTTTGAGAGTAAACCTCGGGAATGTGGAGAAAAAAACCAGATCCACCTTTCCGATATTCACTTCAGCATTCAAATAACTGTCGGCCGCTTCGCGAACGACCGGAGTCAATCTGGATGGTGTAAAAACAAACCACAGCAATACGGCAATGGCGACAAACAGCAGCCCGACAATCGAGCCTAATGTTATCAGACCGACCTTTAAAGATTTCCTCAATCCGGACCTCATAAAACCAAGACGATTAAAACAACTCTGCAAGTTATGAATTTTCCGGATCAGCCACAAATTTATTTGCCAGCTTTACAGTCTCATATTATCAATATGTCTGTCCCTGAATGACATCCGACATCCCGGACGGAACAAGGGTCCCCATCATCGTAATGTCCTCCATATTGTAGCTTGGATCGATCCTGACGACAGCCCTGTTCCCGTCCTCAGGGACAGTTATTGTCACAAATGCCGAGACACTGATACCTGACACCATCATCGTCATTGTAACATTGTTCCTCTTGTCCAAGGAAATGCGGATCTTGCTTGTCGTCCCCTCTACGGTAAGACCTCCGACACCGTTTGGACCGGAACTTCCACGCAACGGTGATATCTGTATTACTGCATTGTCATCCTGCACAGATATGAAATTTGTTATGGATGAAACCATTACATTTTCCCCGTCAGGCATGACCACCCTGTCGGCTTCTATCACAAAGTCCATCTTCTCAAGCAGTTCCCTGGAATTTTCAACGGCTGTGGCTTCGCCCTTACCGTTGCCGTCCTGGCCGTACACAGGAGCCATAAGAAGAGCTGCAAGAATCATTGTAAGCACCAAATTTTTCATAATATCTTTCCTCCTTTTTTTATTTCGGATAAAGCAAAATACGTACCGCTGAGTTTGCAACCGGGTTGCATATATGCAAATATATTTTTGCACACTTGAAAATGCTTATTATATAACCGGATACACATCTTATTATGAAACAGGCAATAAAAATCTTTTTCACCGGAGTTCTCTGCATTGCTGCATGCAGCTGGCTCACATCCTGCAGGAATTCCCATAGCAATGAAGCGAAACAGGAACAAAGTACCGTAACACATGAGCACGACCACGACGGACACGACCACAGTGCCGAAGAACCGGAAGGCAATCCAGATGAGATTGTCCTCAGTGCGGAGAAAGCCGCCGCTTCCGGAGTGAAAGCCGAGACAATTGTCCCGGACAGATTCAGGGAAGTCCTGAAAGTCAGCGGACGTATCATGGCCGCACCTGAGGACGAAACCTCTATCGTAGCAAGCGTTCCCGGCATAGTGTCGTTCACATCCCCCATTGTCGAAGGCAGCCGCGTCAAGAAAGGGGAAGTGATGTTCAGCATCTCATCCAAGCACCTTCAGGACGGAGACCCCGTACAAAGGGCCAGAATCGCCTATGAGACTGCACAGAAAGAATATGAAAGAGCGTCAAGTCTGGTTGCCGACAAAATAGTGTCACAACAGGAATACGAAGCAGCCAGAAGCCGTTACGAGACTGCACGTCTGTCATACGAGGCTCTTGCATCTGACAAGGGAGCCGAAGGGACTGCCATAAAATCCCCCGTGTCAGGCTACGTAAGAAACACCCTTGTCAAAGAAGGTGACTATGTGTCCGTAGGAACACCACTGGCAGGTGTGGTAACTGGTAAAAAAATGTTCCTTAAAGCAGACGTTTCAGAGAGATACCTTCACAGACTGGCTGATGTGAGTGCCGCCAACTTCCGGATGTCATATGGTGATACTGTCTACAGCACATCCAGCCTTAACGGAAAACTGCTCGCATACGGCAAGTCCACAGACGGCTCCAATTCCTACATACCTGTCACATTCTCCTTTACAGGCAATGACGGCATAATACCAGGATCATACGCCGATGTGTGGCTGCTGTCCGATGAACGCGAAAACGTAATCAGCCTTCCCATCGAGGCAGTCACCGAAGAGCAGGGACACTTCTTCGTATACCTTCAGGTCGACCCCACATGCTACATAAAGCAGGAAGTCACCCTCGGGGCATCCGACGGCAGACGTTATGAGATACTTTCCGGACTCAAGGGCGGAGAAAGAGTTGTAACCGAAGGTGCCATCCACGTAAGACTGGCATCGGCAAGCAACGCCATACCGGCCCACACTCACAACCATTAACAAACACGGATCATCATGCTCAACAAGATCATACATTTCTCCCTACAGAACAGGCTGCTTATAATTGTCGCCGCTGTCCTGCTGCTCGTTGCAGGACTGTACAAGACATTCAACGCTGAGATAGACGTATTCCCTGACCTGAACGCACCTACGGTCGTAGTCATGACGGAAGCCAACGGAATGGCCGCAGAGGAGGTAGAGCAACTCGTCACATTTCCTATCGAGACAGCTGTCAACGGAGCCACAGGAGTACGCAGGGTAAGATCGTCATCAACCACAGGATTCTCTGTCGTATGGGTTGAATTCGACTGGGGCACGGATATTTATTTAGCCAGACAGATCGTATCTGAAAAACTTGCTGCCGCAGCCGAGGACCTTCCCGACAATGCAGGCAATCCGACTTTAGGACCACAGTCATCTATTTTAGGAGAACTGCTTATCATCGGACTGACTTCAGACAGCACTTCAATGCTGGATCTCAGGACTCTGGCAGACTGGACCATCAGACCGCGCCTACTCTCTACCGGAGGAGTCGCCCAGGTGGCCGTGCTGGGAGGCGACATCAAGGAATACCAAGTACTCATACATCCCGAAAAAATGAAACACTACGGAGTCACCCTCGGCGAGGTGATGGCCGTCACACGCGGCATGAACCAGAATACCAACGGGGGTGTCATCTACGAATACGGGAATGAATATATCGTACGCGGAACTGTTTCCACCCAGGACATCAAGGAAATGGCCGCTGCTGTAGTAAAAACAACCGAAAACGGCATGGCCATCACCCTATCTGATGTAGCAGATGTACGCATAGGTGCACAGCAGCCCAAACTCGGTCTGGCATCTGAGCGCGGAAAGCCGGCCGTGCTCCTGACCGTGACAAAACAACCGAACACCGGCACCATTGAATTGACCGAACGACTTGAAGACGCAGTCGCAGACCTGCAGAAGAACCTTCCTGTGGACGTCCATGTATCCACAGACATTTTCCGCCAGGCGACTTTCATAGACAACTCCATCAACAACGTCAAGAAATCTCTCTACGAAGGAGCCATCTTCGTCGTAATAGTCCTCTTTGTTTTCCTTGCCAATTTCAGGACGACCATCATATCCCTGATCACCCTTCCGCTGTCACTGCTGATAACCATTCTGGTTCTCGATGCATTGGGGCTAAGTCTCAACACTATGAGTCTTGGAGGCATGGCCATTGCCATAGGCTCTCTCGTTGACGATGCGATAGTGGATGTGGAGAATGTCTGGAAGCACATAAGGGAGAACCGTGCACTGCCGCCCGACAGACGCCTGCCTGTAGTGGACGTGGTATTCAACGCGTCAAGGGAGGTACGTATGCCCATCCTGAACTCGACACTCATCATTGTAGTGAGCTTCATCCCCCTTTTCTTCCTCAGCGGAATGGAAGGCCGTATGCTGATTCCCCTCGGAATATCATTCATTGTAGCCCTGTTCGCATCCACTGTTGTGGCCCTCACGCTTACCCCTGTACTGTGCAGCTACCTTCTTGGAGGCAGAAAACACAGTACCAAGGTGCCTAAGGAGGCATTTGTGGCCGCATGGCTCAAGAAACATTACCGCAACGGACTTGAATGGGCATTGGGCCACAAAGCAATAGTCGGCGGATCCACACTTGCCCTTTTCTGTGTGGCAATAGGACTGTTCTTCACTCTTGGACACAGTTTCCTTCCGCCATTCAACGAAGGCTCGTTCACCATCAATGTCAGCTCTCTGCCAGGCATCTCGCTTGAAGAATCCGACAAGATCGGCAGACAGGCAGAGGAGATCCTCCTTACTATTCCGGAAATACAGACCGTAGCCCGCAAGACCGGACGTGCTGAACTGGACGAGCATGCTCTCGGAGTGAACGTTTCAGAAATCGAGGCTCCGTTCGTGCTGAAAGACCGCACACATGCCGAACTGCTTGATGAAGTAAGAGAAAAACTGTCTGTAATAACCGGAGCGAACATAGAAATCGGCCAGCCTATAAGCCACCGTATAGATGCCATGCTGAGCGGTACACAGGCCAGCATAGCGATAAAGCTCTTCGGCGACAACCTCAACGAGATGTTCGCTATCGGCAACCGTATCAAGAGCGCAATCAGCGGAGTGGAAGGTATCGCCGATCTCAATGTAGAACAACAGATCGAGCGTCCCGAACTCAAGATCACCCCGAAACGCGACATGCTTGCCCGTTACGGCATATCCCTGCCAGCATTCGCCGAATTCGTAACAGTGAGCATGGCCGGCGAGACCGTTTCGCAGGTCTACGAGGAGGGCAAGACATTCAATCTCGTAGTGCGGGCATCGGAGGACAACAGAGGGGACATGGAGAGTATCCGCAACCTTATGATAGACGATGCTGCGGGAAACAAGGTTCCCCTCTCCTATGTCGCTGATATCGAATCTACGACAGGGCCGAACACCATCAACCGGGAGAATGTGAAGCGCAAGGTGGTAATCTCGGCAAATACCAGCGGGCGGGATCTTCGCGGAGTCGTGAACGACATCCAGGCAATAGTGGATGCCGAGATCGAACTGCCGGAAGGATACCACATCGAGTACGGCGGACAGTTCGAGAGCGAACAGGCTGCAAGCCGCACTCTCCTGCTGACATCCATGATGAGCATCGTTGTCATATTCCTGCTGCTGTACATGGAATTCAAAAACGCCAGACAAAGCGGCATAGTACTGCTCAATCTGCCTCTTGCACTTATTGGAGGAGTGTTCGCACTTATTGTCACATCAGGCGAACTCAGTATCCCGGCCATCATAGGATTCATCTCTCTTTTCGGCATTGCGACACGTAACGGAATGCTGCTCATCAACCGATACAACCATCTGCACGACGAAGGACGCCTGAGCGTACACGAATGCATAATGCAAGGGTCCCTGGACCGTCTCAACCCTATTCTGATGACAGCCCTGTCCTCAGCACTGGCAATGATTCCATTAGCCGTAAACGGAGATCTGCCCGGCAACGAAATACAGAGTCCTATGGCCAAGGTAATTCTCGGCGGGCTGCTCACGTCCACATTCCTGAACGCATTCATCGTCCCCATCGTCTACAGCCTGATGCACCGCAGGGAGATGAATACCGAAAAGAATACCGCTATAGAAAAAGCTGAAAATTAATCTTACATATGAAAATGAACAGACATCACAATATATTTCCGGTTCTGACCGCTGCTGCACTTCTCCTGTCCGTCCCCTGCGGCAGCCTCCAAGCCCAGAGCATGGCAAGCATCGACTCGGTACTTGCCGCAGTAGAGAGGAACAACCTTGAGCTACACGCCTTGCAGCAGAACAATGAGGCATCCCGGCTCGAAATCCAGGCCCAGAACAATCTTCAGCAGGACATCTCCGTGTCCTACAGCCCCTTCTTCACCCACGGTTATGATGGAGTGTCCAGCTCGGAGCTGGTAGTGTCCATGGGTTTCGATTTTCCTTCCCAGTACATTTCCAGGAACAAATCAGGCAAATTGCAGAATGAGGCCCTCGACATGCAGTACGCTCTCCGGCGCAGGGATATTCTTCTCCAGGCCCAGCTTCTGTGTCTGGATCTGGTGCGGCTCAATCAGGAAAAAGAACTTCTGGACACCAGGATGGCCAACGCCGACGAACTCCTCGTATTGATGGAAAAACGTTTTGCGGAAGGAGGAGCAAATATAATAGAAGTCAACAAGGTGAAAATGGAAAGGATGAATGTCCGCACCCTCGCGGCGCAGAATGAAGCCGCAAGGCAGAACATCCTCCAGTCCCTTCGAGCAATGAACGGGAATGTTCCCGTAGAGCTGCTTGCAGCAGAATATCCTGCAGTACAGGAAATTGCCAACTATGACGAATTCTACGCGGAAGTCATGGCTACCGATGCCGGCATCCTCTCTGCGGAGGCTTCAGTCGATGCCGCAGCTCAGGAAATAAAGGTCAACAAACAGAACTGGTTACCAAAGTTCGAGGTCGGCTACCGACGCAATACAGCCATGGCTGAAGCAAGTCACGGCTTTCTGGTAGGAGCCTCCCTGCCTCTTTTCTCGTCCCGCAACAAGACGAAGATCGCAGAAGCCCGCCACACGGCAGCCCAAAGCGAACTAGAAAACGCCCGTTTGCAGGCCGAGACCCAACTGATGTCCAAATACAACGAGATACAGCAGATCAGCACTGCCGTAAAGGCCTATGAAGTACCACTGATGCACGGCACACTGGAGGCCCTCAAGACAGCAGTTATGGAAGGACAGATCTCCATCATCGACTATTATGTAGAAGCGGACAACGTCTACAACAGCCTGTCCAACTATCTCTCCCTCGAGAATCAATACCGCAAGCTTCTGGCCGAAGCCTACAGGAACCGGTTATGACCCAACCATCCACATCTCATAACACAGCGTCCGCAGAGAAACGATTTTCTGCGGACGCTGTCCTTTTCAGGACCTCAATACCTATCATAACCGGGCTACCTCCTCGGAAGTAAGTCCGGTTATTCTGGATATCAAATCTGCCTGTATACCATTCGATTTCATTCCTCTGGCATTTTTTATACGTTCATTCCGCTCCCCCTCTGCCATTCCTTGGGCCATTCCTTGGGCCATTCCTTGGGCCATTCCTTGAGCCATTCCCATCTCCATGCCTTTTTCCATGCCGCGTCGTTCTCCTTCCTTCGCTGCTCCGTCAATAAACATTCTGGAAGTACGCACCATATCCCAAAAATGGTCATATGCATACAGTTCCCCATCAGAAAAAGAAGACTCCTCCAACTTGTCAATTGCCTTTCCTATTTCAGGATTTTCCATCAAATCCTGAGGAGCCTTGGACTTTCCTCCTATTTCCGTAAGATAACGCAACCAAAGCACCTGCATTTTCTTATCACTGTAGCTGCCGGGGGTAAACTTCGGCAACTCTATGAAGACAAGACGCAGACCATCTATAACTTCCTTCGTCTCAGCGACCTCCACAATACGATAATCATGGTAGTATCCCTTGCTTGAAGAAAATGTATCATTCACCAGATTCAGGGAATACACCGGTTGCAGAAGCTCAAACTTCTCACTCCTTCCCAACTGGCTTATATACGCTTTGGACGCATTGAAGAGCACGCGCTTCTTATACTCTGAAGTCCACATCATCTGCATCTCCACTAGAAACTGACGACCGAGAACGTCACGGCACCGCACATCCACAACACTGTCCTTGCGCAACGGATTGACCGGTACCAGTTCCGGATTCAGATACTCCACACTTTTAATCTCCTCATCTGCGTTTCCGAACGGCAGTAATGCATTCAGAAAGCTGATTACCAGGTCCTGATGTTCACCGAACACCCTCTTGAAAGTCAGATCGGCTTTCGGATCTAAATACCTCATCTCTTTCACATTTAAATTAACCGGGAACAAAGTTATGAATTATTTCTCCTCTTGAACATCTAACAGCTTAATTAACAGTCAATTTTTTACAGTTTTGGTTATTCGACAGCCAATAAAGCATCCGGAGACTGGACCTGGCAGGACTCCAGGCAAAGCCTACTGCCGCAATACTCTACGAAACGCATTAAGGCAGGACTGACACTATCGTTCCTACCTCTTCCACAGTTTTCTGCATATACTTTTCAAGAGCGGGACTGAAGAATCTGGAGTAGGTATCTTTTTTTATTCGCCTCAGTCAAAATACATTGCCACATCTCTCTATTGCCGATAATGTATTCCCAACACTGATTCATCAATCGCTTGTGCTTAGGATAATAATAGTCATTCCCAAAAATTGAATCCCTATGTATGTCCGGAACTCTTTCGTCAACAAAGAAAAGATTCTCCTCCGTCGCCCTATACAACAGGAAATTCCGTATACCGACACGGCCTTGTACCCTGACCTGCTGGAAAAGCTCGCTATCCACCTGCCCCTCCACTTTCCCGCAACTGTCAATCAATCCTGCAGCCATGCACATCTGCTCCAGATAATACCAGAATGCAACGTCACCCTTGGGATAAAAACTGCGGCATATATAGTGCAAAATGATTTCCTGCACAGGCCTCAATGGCCATGAAATAAGATTCAAGTCCAGCACTATAGTTTTTTTCGCAGCACTGTACTTTCCAACAGAGCGCATTATCTCAACCTGCACCTCAGCGATATCAGCCTCAAACATCTCCGAATATTTCAGAGCGAGCTCCCTGAGCAACTGCGCCCAGCGGACAAGGACGGCACTGTTCTCCTTGACATCTATGCCGTATGATTCCACCGAATTGACCCATTTTGTATGCAGCTCCGACATTTCTTTGAGAATATCCCCCACATCCGTCTTATGGAACCTGATATCCTCCCTGCGTCCGGGATACTTGTCAATCCCGTCGAGAACAAACGCGCACCACTCCTGCAATGTCATGGCCCCACGGCTGAAGCACTCTGGATTGCCCGGATAGCGGACATGGCCTCCGTCCACAAGCACCCGGCCATGCTCAGTCTGGATGTCCAGCACCTTAATGGCGGTAATGCTGTATCTGTGTCCGGACATCTCCTCCAGCACCTTCTTTATCCTCACGTCCGGCGAGCTGTACGGCTCAATACCCCCGATTATGAAGTCACAATAATCCGCCAGGGACTTTCTCCTCCTTGCAAACTTATAGGGATTCCCCGGAAACAGGACGTATCTGTCCGTAATGACCACATCACCATACTCAGTTGTCATGAACACATTCTCGCGGCCCATTCCGACCCCTTGCGGGACACGCGCCATCATGGCGTCCCGTATCTCTGAAAGAGCACTCGCTAAACTTTCATTTTCCACATGCAAAAATTTTAACTAATAATCACCTGTTGATAAATGACATCATCGCCTCATGCCAGTAAGCCGGCCTAAATCCGGCGGAGGGATGGGTTATCGGCAAAAGGCGGACGGTATGGCCTCCGGAAAGGGTGTACGTCCAAGTCTCCTGGTGCGTCCCGTCGGGAAGGCGCAGGTCCGGTCCCTGTCTGCCGGCCTGAGGCAGATTATTGTAAAGACGGCTGCCCCAGACGATAACGCAGTCCGGACGGAAATGTTCCAGGACTTCGAAAAACGCCGCCTGGGAGGCTCGGAACTCAGCTGCCGCCGGCGCCCGCCTCGGGCCGGACATAGGTACCTGCACGTAGTTGTAGAACACCACCGAGTTCCACAGCTCCGCCTTTCCGGACCAGTCCAGCTCCTTTCCGGCCAAAGCCCTCTCGAACTTGGTGTAAGTATTCTTATAGGCCTCGAACTCCGAGTCCGGATCCAGCAGGTCCCGTATCACATTGACCGTCACCGCCGGCACATCGTCCTCCGGCTTCGCGCAGTAATGGCTCTCGCCCAGCACCAGCACCTTCCGCCCGACGATGCCGCGCTCATACCCGCTGCCCACCCACGGCTGGAAATGCACATGCGGCAGGATTACTGTTGTTTTACCCGCTCTACGAAAACATCCGTACATCTTTCCAAATCCTCCAGATATGATTTAAGATCTGACAGAAATGTCTCTTTATCATCCGGCAGCATAAACATTTCCGACAAATGAAATTCCTCACACTCACCTTCATCCGGCTCAGAGCGGCAAACCGTCACATCCGTATTACACGACATCAGCGAGAATGCCGCCCGGACCTCCTTAATGAACTCATGTCTGCTTATGTTCACCGCCCAATGCGTTACAGTACAGCATTCACCGTCGGGAGACACAAATACGGCATACGATAATTCATTGTAGGTTATAAAAATTATTGAAGTATCATCTTCCTCTGTGCATTCAGGAGAATATCCTCCCTCCGACAGGCAATTGAATACGAAATCACAAACAGCTGTGCTCTTTTCTTCGTCCTCATCCGTCACGCAAAGCCCATAATGTTCCAGCAATGTCCCACACAGTTCCATCATATCTGACAAGTGGGCATTTAACCTCCCCCCCTTCAATTCAGAATTCGGAATCTCCGCACAGATGACAACAGCCCACCTGTCATTGCCCCAATCCTCCTCTAATCTAAGCTTGACCCGGAACTGCGACATAACCTCGAAAAGATAAGAGGACAATGCATGGAAATCGCAGATATCTTTGGGCAAGTACATGCCAATCTCTACATCTGTCCACCCGGCACTATACCGGACAAGAAACCTTCGACCTTGCCATTGAAAATGGATTCCGTCCTCTACTGTCGGAGAGTAACCCGCTTCCCGCAAAACTGTCACAACTCTATTCCCCACATCTTCATCTGTCTGATCTGTCTGAGTATCGATATCCGCACCTTCCTCTTTCTTTGCAGTACTCTCCGAAGCATTCTCCATTTCCTCCAAATGCGACCGCAGATTATCGTCAAAAATATCCGTACTCTCTAAATACGCCGTGAGAAGATATGCCAATTTATCAATAAAGGTCTGTTCATCATCTTCTTCACTGTACCAATGCCAAACATTGTACAACACGTCCGTACAATCATCCGCTTCCTGTACAACCCACTGACCCACAGACAGCCCCATCGTCCTCATAGCTGCATGCTCCAACACATCTCTCATCTCTTTCTGGAAACAGCTTGCCATGAAAAGAGACATGCATCCATCTGATATATCGACAATTATCCGGATCGCTTCATCCGCCGCAAAAGTTATACGGCTTGGGGCCGTCACCTCATATTCAATCCCCTTTTCTTTCAGATATGCCTCTATCTGCCGCATCCTTTCCTGCAGACATTCGTTACGGGCATCATCTTCCACCTCTGCGTCTCCATCTCCATTAAAAACGGGCATCCCGCAAATCTTCAGACAGCAGGCAACAAGCTGGTCCATCTTGTACTGAAACTCCCGCTCGAACCTCCCGTAATTCGACAGTTCATGCACCCATACTCTTACTCTGAGTGTCAGCTCGTCTTCCCCGCCTCCATCATCCATTTCTTCGCGATATATCTGGACACTGTGATATTCCGCCATCAGCTCAAATGCCGCCTTAGCCCTGGCCTCCATATCTCCATCAGGCATACGTAAACCGATCGTAAAACATACTTTATCATCTATGACTTTGCAATCAAACAATACGCCATCATAATACACCTCAATCCAACCATCCCCATACGGTTCTCCCGGATACAGCCCATACTGCCTGAGCCATCCGCTCACCTTTACTGTCAAATCGTTGTTGTTGTCCATATTGAGTAATTTTTATGTTTTCACCGCACAAGCACTGCCTGTCAATCAAGTTTTTCGAATGTAAAATCATTCGACGAGCAGCATGCTTTCTTATAGTCGAAACCATACATACGCATGTAGGCCTCATGCACCTCCTTCGCACCGTTGTAGAATGGTGTTGAAGAGTGTGAATTAAGGGTTACGATTAACGACATTTCCGGTGTGAGCACAGTGTTATTGACACGTTTTACACGCCTTGGGGTGATTCTGAATACTTTTGACATAGTTTCTTAGTTCATAAATTATTTTCTTCTGACTGTCCCAAATCATACCCCAACTCTCTTTTTATTTTTCTGATGTACAACTTTTCTGCTAAGTTCATCTTCCCATCCAGTTCTGATATCTCCTTCATTTTACTGAATAAGTCAATACACATCATGTCATCACCTTTCAAGACTTCATAATCAATATCGAATAGTTTATCTTCTTTATACGAAGACGCCAATTCCAACTGTTCATCATCCGTCAAGGATGAAGTCTCTATCACATCATCTAAATACTCTCTCTGCTTATTCGAAAGATCATGATCAATTTTCGCAATATTTATCAGAATTTTGATTGAAACCATTTCTGGACTAGGTGTTTCAACTTCAAATTCTACATCTTGACATTCTGCATCATAAGATCTGTTGCTTTCATACTGTTGTTCTGTGGCATAAGACGGCTGCCCCTTGAAACACACCATTCCTTCTTGTAATTGTTTCTGCAATCGTTTTGCGCTAGGTCTGAATGTCGCTAAAGTAATACCACCTGAAATAACACCGCCAAGAACAGGTATGACTTTCCCTAATGCTTTAGAAAACGACTGTTTGGTCAATTTTATCCCAATCCATTTAGCGACCTGCTTTATTATAGGATATATCGTAGTTTTAGTCAATGCTTTCTGCGGCAATCGCTTCACTACTTGTTTCGCTAATTGCTGCGAAATCTGCTTTATTGCTTGATTTGCGGCTGCGGCCCCCATCATAATCCCAGTAAAAACAGTCAGCATATCCATTGATGATTCTGACAAATCACCGTCTTCATCACATAAATCAGGGTAACCGTACAAATAAGCCATTTTTTGAGCCACAACAAATACATGCCAATAATACTGAGCAATATCCGCAGGAATAGTTGCAGCCATTGTCAATCCACCAGGAATCCCTGAAACAGTTGAGATCGCTGTAACCTTTACTGTATGATTGTTAATACATGAATTTGCGACTTTATCAAGAATTTCTTTGGATATCACTACTACAGGATTGTTTATAACAGCTGCCTGAATATCTTCAGCAGTACAAAAGGGCAACAACTCTTTTTTTAGAAAAGAATCCCTATTCACTTTAACACCAGGCATTGACATCGCTGCCTTCATTACTTTGTTCCAAATTGTAATTTCTTCAGACATAATTAATATTTTTAAAAATTGTTACTTTTTCTTCTGATTAGCCACTTTATTAATTACTTCTTTGGTTAGTGTAGCTACAGTAACCACTGTCGAAATTATATCTACAGCTGTTTGTCCATATTCAACTGTCTTATTCGCAGCTGTTTTTACTTTTTCTATTCTTTTTCCCATTTTCTTTAATTTTAAAATTGCTAAATATCTTCCTATAATCAGTAGAATTAACCGATGCCTTTACCAGTTAGATTTTTTATTTCTGATAAAAATTCTGCTATGGCCTGCGAAATGGGCAGCCCGGTCTCCAGCTCGACCCACAGCCACTGGCCGTTGGGGTTGCACTCAAGGAAAACGTACTCGCCGGAGGGCGTGACGATGAAGTCGAAGCAACCGAAGTTGAGTCCCATCCGGCGGAGAAATGCGGTGCACTTCCCGGCGATACTTTCGGGCAGGTCAAACCTGGACCATTTTATTCCATGATCGCACCCCTGCCGCCAGTCGATCCGGCCGATATCGTCCTGCTGAGCCTGCGAGTCTATCTTGCAGGCAAACACTTTGTCCCCCACGACTGTCACACGCAGTTCAAAGGCCTTGTCAACATACTCCTGGATGAACGACACGGTCTGCGAATACGCATCTTCAGGCGCGCTAAGCAGATCCTCGGCCGTCGTCCTGGCGGCAAAGAAAACCCATTGCGTGCCGGCTTCCTCATCCCAGAGACTGTCGTTCTCAATCGGTTTGAGGACGTAGTTCCTCCCCTCTGAGACATATCCAGAAACAGCCTCCTTGGTATTGGAGAAACAAGTCGGAGGTATGTTAAAGCCCACTTCCAGGGCATACTTCATCTGGAGCATCTTTGATGAGGCCGGACGGTCATTCGCAATGCTGCCTATGGAAGGGACATCCTTAAGGTAATACCTTATGAAATAAAGGAATCCGAATGCCTCCTTCAGGTTGTGCCTGTTTACAGACTCCGTACTAACTATCGGAAGCTCCGCCGGTTTCTCAGGCCTGCGGTCCCATACGGCTGTAATCTCCGACCCTCTGACAGACAATCTGTTGGACTTGCACCTTATAGTAAAATCACAACCGGAGGCATCCGCCCACCAGCTGAATTCATAGTCAGTGAGCAGAGCCTCCGTGTTGAGACGGAAGACAGGAACTCCGGATGCCGCCAGACGTTCTATCACAAAGTTGGGGTGTGAGTCTTCCTTGTTGGTGAAAATCAGCACCATCTAATTAACCACCTTCTGGTCGTCTATCTGATTCTTTCTATCGGTCTGAGTGCTGCGCCCTCTACCATTCTTAATTGTTGTTGCGGAAGTCTTAAGGCTGTAAGTACCAATAAGTCTGGCATCATAAGTCCTCTGAGTCGCAGGATCGTAGTACGAATCCATGGAATCCGAGCATTCCTCTATCCTGGATACAGGAGTGCATCCCATCAACAACGGCATCACCGTGCCGGCAGTTGTTTTGGTTGAATTGTAAAGCATAGTGAAATATTGATTTAAAGTTAATCATCTATCTGAACATAAAATAAACCGAAAGACAGACCCACATCCATGAAAAGTAAACGAAAGCCACCATAAAGCGGTTCAGGCTGTACTTCAAGGTCATATCGAACATTGAGACATTGCTGTTGGACCACAGCATACGGCGGGACACCACCTCGTCCATATTCCTGGCCGTATAGATGCCTATTGGAATCGCAAGAACGAGACTCGTAACACCGGCAGTGATAATCATGGCCGTAACAGCACCCATATTGAATATGCCGTCAAAAAAGTCAAATCTGTACACCAAAAGGAAAATGTAAAATGCCACAAGCACCAGGAACTCTGTGACTGAAGTGGAGAAACTCCTTGTAGAGAAAACCGCCGGCAGTGATATGAACACACCGAAAAAAATAATAGCAAGAGTGACTCCGCTGACACCAAGATCCCTGACGGAGATGTCATCCACCGTGGAAAGATACAAAGGGGCGAACACTGCTATCAGCAGTACCGTCATCGCTGTCTCAAAGTTGGCGATAAGCCATGAGATGAATGTCTTCATTAAAAATCAAGTTCAAGCGGTTTGCTCTTATCATTCCATGCCTCCAAGAACTTGGAATAACTCTCCAGAGGATTCGAGACAACTATCTTGCTTATACCCTGCAAGGCTGCCACAATCATTTCCCGGTCATCGGACTCCAGGGCCTTGTCCAGGATCTGATAATGCGCGGCCAGACCCTGCTGGCGCTGTCCGAAAGTCCCCTGAAGGACTTCGCGGCACAACTCATATTGCGCCGCTATTCTCCTAAGTTCCACCTCTTTGGCTGACTGTATGAGGCAGATATCCCTTTCTATTTCCTTTGACCGCTGATAGACATCAGCCACATTGTTTATCATATCCATGCCTTTTTCCGCAGCACCAAGCATCTCATTCACATCCAGCGTTCCGACCTGCTGCGTCATAGTCTCATTGTTTGTTTCCATTTCTTTAGAATTTAAATTATGTTTAACTATTTTGCCTTATTTATCTTATTGTACTCACTGCATACCAAGGTAAGGTGATGAATATCCTGCTCAAACTGAGTCGACTCGAATACAGGATTTTTCTTATTGACACCTTTCCTCCAGTTGCGGAATGAAACTTCTCCGAAAACAGTATCGCGCAGATGGGCATAAGCCTGGACAAATGCCTTGTTCGCCATAAAAAGGGCAGACATCTTCTCGGCATTGCGCAGTATTTCTCCCGAAAGTTCCAACATCTGCTTTGAAATCTTTTCCAATCCATCGACTATCTTTCCCTGAGCTTTCACCGCGTTGTCTTTCTGCTCATTCCTTGCATTTATGTTTTCCAGCACAGCTCCGAGGGCGGCGATACCACCGGCGACCAATGCTCCTTTATTTCCTCCGAATCCAAGTTTTGTCAATCCCTTGTACACTGAAGTAAAATCGCTCAATGCCCCGTCGACATTCCACGAGACATCGCCCATGGCAGACCAGTCAATCTCGATATCGATATCATCCATACCTTTAAAGATATCCGTTCTAAGAGTCTGCTCCTTACCGCGGGACTCCCTTACCTGAGCAATCAGTTCCTTAGCCAGATACATATTGCGGTAAGCTGCAAGACGGGCATCCTGCAAAAAGCTGTAAAGTTCAAGGTTCTTGTCCTCCACCCAACTGACCTGCCTTTCAGCACGCTCCACAAGGCCCGAAAGATCCTCCAGTTTTTTCTGCTCAAACTCCATAGAGCCGTCACGCGCCACTTTCTTGGCTAATTTTGACACTACCCCTTTTGATTCAAAATTTCTGGACATCACCTCATGTGCTTCTGAAAGAATCTCCTGCATGCGGTTATTGCATTTATCCAAATAGGGCCCCAGCTCCTCATAAAATTCCTCAACCTTGGTCTTATTGCCCTGCAATATATCCATCTCCTCCGGACTACGCCTGTAATAAAGGCTTGTCAGAACATATATTCTGTAGGGAACCCAGAAAATGTCCATAACAAGCCATAGAACATCCAGCACAAGCAGCACCACTGTCAAGACAGAGACATCCGAGAGACCTGCCCATAAGACAGGACTCAGACCGCAGATTGCTATATTCTGCATATTAACAGCAAGGAACACGGCAAACAACAGATACTGAGACATGCAAAGTACTTTAATGCCTCTTTCTTTTTCTTCCACGGCCAGATATGCCCGGTGCAGTCCCCACAGTCCGCCAAGAGCCAACAGCCAATAAGCCGATGAGCCGGCCATAGGATCCTTTCTGGTCTTAACAGCCTGCCAACTTCTTGCATTGACACTTATAAGCAGCACCGCCATCAGCAGCAGAATCACGACAGCCCCTGCTATAAACCAGCCTCTGTACAACTCATATCTCTGAATTCCGGCATAATACCGGGTATAATTCTCAGAATCTACGGAAATCCTGTCATACAGGGCCTTTGTCTTTTCCGGAAGTTCTCCACGTTTCCATATATGCGTCCCCGCATACATTCCGGCAGCCGTATCGGACAGAGTGCCCTTGCCGTTGTAAAGACCTTCCTTCCATCTTCCTCTGTAAACTTCCGAACCGTCACCGGCATACAGCACTCCTTTTCCGCAATATTCTCCATTCTTGAAACTCCCGACATACATCGTACTGTCGCTATACAGTTTGGTCCCATGGCCCGAGAACTCGTCTTTTTTGAAATCTCCACTATACGTGAAAGAGCCGTCCGCAGCATACATCTCCCCATATCCGTTCAGCATCCCTTTTTTCCACTCGCCGTCATACCGCAGCTTGTCTCCGTCCAATATATAGACATGCCCGTCCCCTTGTCCCTTATGGAAATCACCTATATACAATCTGCTCAAGTGCTTTTTCAAACCAAAGCCATGCGGTTCCCCCTTTCGGGACTCTCCGTAATAGACACTGCTTCCAGGAGTCTTCAAAGTATTGATTTCTGTGGGAGAAGTCAAGCCATAATACGCTTCGGTCTCTTTTGACGAATGTATCTCTCCCTTTTTATCCACTGCGATAAGATTGCCTCTGCCGTGGGCCAGCCCATACCGGGCATCACCATCCCACTCATAGGTCAGTTTTGTAAACAATGTACTCAGGGAATCCTCCACATACAACCTTATTCCCCCTGATGCAAGATACCATTCAGAAGATGTTTCTCTCCCGCATGAAACAAGCAACGGAAGACCTGCAAACAACGACAAGAATCCAAATAATAGTTTTTTACACATATCGGCACTTATTACAATTTACAATAAAAAATGCGGCACTGTTGCCTATATACGGGACAACAGGTACCGCCAAGCACCTTACACACGTAATAAACAACAGTCCGCACTTGTAAGTATGCAGACCGTGATGCTTATTATCCCCGTGTGTTCAAAATTGGCGGTTTTGTTGTCCCGGGAATCCTAAGATTCACAATCAGTATTTTCTATTTGCACAGGTCTCGCGACCATCTCTTGCAAATATACGAAAAGTCTGCATTACTTATGTGCGGACTGTCGGATTTTCTCATTTTCAGTATATGTATGCTGTTAATACAAAGATAGTGTGATGATTGCACTTCAACTAAATCTTCCGGCAATCTACACACCAATCAACTGATAACAAAGACAATACCCTATAAATTAATAACACATCGATAACATTCATCCGGAATGAGTACCCAATCTGTGAATGCGCTGCGGAACATGACTGATATCGGTACCAAGCAGCCGCTGCACCTCCCCTATCTCAAGGCCTCTCTTCGTACCGCTGACCCGGACATCTTTTCTTATACGGTCAATCAGACACACCATCTCATCCGTACTGCCGGCCGGCACTATCACCCTGCAGCCATCCTCATCGACCGTGACATCTATAATTCCGTGGCGGTATGCATCCAACAGGATTATCGCCATTTTGTTGACAGATTCAGCCTCTGCGAGTTTTCGGCACAGGAAAGAGTTCCTAACTATTTTTTGCAAAGTTCTCAGCTGTATTCTGAACCTTTTCTTATTTTTTCCGGATACTGCATTTCCGTCATCGGAGCTTGATCCATCGAAAGCATTGTAGTCGGGAAGGTGTATTTCATTGGCAGACATATCATTTACATGCACAACCCTATATGCCCACACTTCCATCGAATCCATTCCGACATTCTGCTCACGCAGCACCGAGAGTTCTTCCAAAGATGCGCAGTGCCGGTCCAGAAACTCCCGGAGCGTGTCCGTCCACACCAGCACCACCTGCGGACGCAGTTCCCTCAGCACCTCCTCAAACGCAGGCAGATCCCGCAGAAACACCTCCTCCCACTGCCGGTACTGAAAATCCTCCTGAGGTCCTGGAAGATAATACTGAATCCAATTGTAAAACGCCACCTTATCCCAGAAAGCCGCCCGGATCCTATTGCCAACATACGACTTGATGCCCGACATCTTGTGAGTAAATGCGTCATAAGCAGGATAATGCTCGCCCTCAATATATGAGTCTATCTCTATGACATTGCTGCAAGACAGACGGTAGTATTTCCGGTCGTCCACAGCACTGTATTTAGGACAGCGCACATCATATTCCGATGTTCTGGCAGCTGTAACACAATCTTGGTAATACGGACACTCCACATACCAGCAATAATGATATGTCCCGAGGACCAAAGTCCTCAATCCGAGAAAACCGGAACGGTAGTCAGCCCCCACTCTGGGCTTGAAGAAATACTTGTGCATCCGTATGCTGCAATTTAATCACAAATGTAGCAAATACCATTCAAATACCGTATAACACCTGCCGCATTTCTTCTGCCGGCAAGTTCCGCACTGAATTCCCATCGCGCTCAGGGAATAAACAGAACGACTCCCGTCGCAAATGCTTGCAGCGGGAGTCGTTCTATTGCTCATATGCCAGCACCTGTCACGGACGCATTTTTATCATATCTACATGACCCGTCCATGTCCCGTCCCAGACATTTCCTTTGTCATCCTGAAAAATGAAATTAAACGTATATCCTCCATCCTGGTTGCGGATGATCTCCAGGTCTCCAGAAGTGGCCGGAGCATACGACTCTGGATAGCCGTCAACATAGTCACCCATATAAACTGTCCCCAACAGGCTGCTATATGACATGGAACCGGTAAGATACTCTCCTGGAGCAGGGGTGTTGTCCAAAGACGCATGGTATGTTCCGGCCGTTATTCCACTGTTGAAATCAAGATCCTCACACACGAGGTCCATATTGACGGCATCCCCTGCCACACCGTCTGCGGGCTTGAGTTCGATAAACCAGTTTGCACCCCCGGTTCCGTACAGGTCAGCGAAATACTTGGCGCTGCCCACGGCATTGGACAGATCCAGAGTATAGTCGTCAGTCAGTGTCGAGAACGGTCCCGGGACATCTCTCACTGCCAGCGGGCCGTTCCATATGCACCGTACACTCAGCCCGTCCTCTGTCGTGAAACGGCACTCGATATCATAACTCTGCACGTCACCGCCTATGCTCATCGTTCCTCCCGACACAAGGTGCTCTGTCCTTATCCCGTTCTCGTCAAACAAAGACAGATAAGTTCCCATGGTGACATTGACTCCAGCATAATCCACTACCTGACCCGGAAACACAGTGTACGGAGCATTCTCAAGCGCCACATTGTAGTCTCCTATATCCAGACGGCCCTCCTCATTGAGCGTGAAAAGTGCCTCCACATAAAGCATCGCTCCCGGAGGCGTAACTTTGTCTCCGACAACCTCCATGTCGGTAAATACCATTCTAACGTCCATCAGACCCTCGCTGTCAGACTGATACAGTGCATCGGCATATACCGCTGCAATATCTACGTCATACTCTTCCGCAGGCGGTTGCGCCACAGCCGCCTCTTGAACAACAGACATGGTACGCTCCACCGTCCTTGCTCCGTCATACCTGTAGACAACTTTTATCTCCGCACTCCTCTCAACCTCCTCTGTATTCACGGCAACTGTAAAACTTACAGATCCATCCCCGCACACGACATCCGAAATCCAGTCCCCTTGGGCAACAGCTGAAAGCTCACCATCCTCACATGGGTTCTGCACCTCTACAAGAAAATCCGCAGGCCCCCCTTCTGCCGGAACGCTCAACACACTGTCTTCCCCGAAATTTATCGACGGTTCAACAGTTACCTCCCTGTTCTGCTCACATCCTCCGAACACCACAATTGCCGCTGCCGCAAACATTGTACTCAAAAAACAATACTTCTTCATTCTGTCAAATTTAAATTAATAATCATGCGATGCTGCTCTCGAAAAAGTAGACACGGAAGGGTAGAAAAAGATAGGAAGTAGTATC
>OJNZ01000307.1_pt1 | contig 38675 bp, 40 predicted proteins | sample 1598001 | NCBI WGS metagenome assembly OJNZ01 (sample SAMN01915225, study PRJEB22387) | human gut metagenome | isolation source: stool | host: Homo sapiens | place: USA | reverse complement strand
TATTATGCCCTTGAAGGGCAAGTGCATACCACGCGTTCAACGCGTGGTTTTGATTACCATTTATCAGTTCTCATTTGTTATAAATCTGTATCCTTCCGATGTTTTCTTTACATCAAAATAAGCAACGTTTACGCCGTAAGTCGTGTCATCTGTACCTACGCTGTAAAAATACAGAACGCCGATGCTGAGTCCCGTTCCGCCGCTTGTACTCTCATTCACTGTAAAACAGCGTGGTGACACGTCAAAAATGTTATATGTCGGTGCATTGAACGGCATTTTTCCGCCGATCAACTGCTCGTCGGGTCTGCCTGTCGCATAGTAGAAATTTCCCTGCTCGTCAAATTTGAAATACTCACTGTATCTGCTCAGGAATGTATCATAATCCGGCATATCGGCATATAACGTACAAGCGGTATCGTACCATTCTTTCATACTATGGCAGTTGCCCGGTGTCGCAGGTGTAATATGCCATTCATCGTCATTTTCATATCCGCCGGACAATATAAATCTGTTGAACGTCCGCTGTATCGTTTTGTTATATTCGGTTCTTGCTTTTACAAGCGAATTCGGTTGTTCATTGATGCTTATATCACCCGTATACACATACGAAATCAACTTTGTGAATTCGTCATCGGTAAGTTCATCATTCATTATTTTATCATGAAACGCCTTGTTGATAAGGCAATTTCCGTTATCGTCCGTTGTTATTTCAGGCTGTGTTTTGGTATCGGCCGCATCATCGCATCGAATGTCAAATGTGGCGGTTTCGTCAAATCCGCTTTCCTTGCAGAACATACTGAAAGTCACATTTTCGTAGGACGGATGCTTGTAGTATGTTGTTTTCAAGCCGTCGTACTTCGTGTCGGAGTCGTTGCCATTGCTAAGCGTCACAGCTTCAAAACCGCACTTTGAAGCGAAATTCTCAAGTGTGACCGTTGAAATATCGCCGACAAGAAAATTCCTTACCGAAATTTCACAAATGGCTTCGCAGCTGTCACCGAATGTGTATTTTCCATATCCGTTTTCAAATGTATACACGTTGTCGTTTTCCGCCGTTACAGTGCCATATTTTTCTTCGATTTCATAAACGGTTTTTCCTATTCCCCACATAACATCATCGTTTATAACGGCATAATCGTAATCGGCAGATGACCCTGCTGAGTTTTCAGAGCCTGAGCTGTCTGTTAAACTGTCTTTGACATTCGAGATATTTTCTCCGTCCTGAACATTGTCTTTGCTGTAATCCGCTTTGCTTGCAGAAGCATCGACAGCGCTGTCAGCACCCGATGAACTTCCGCTGACAGTATAATCAATACCGTTGCCCTTTGTCACAAAATGCACGCCGACTGCCGCCGTTCCGACAACCACGACCGCTGCCGCCGCAACCGATGTGTAGCGAATAACCTGATGCCTGAAATCCGTCTTTACCTTACTGCTTTCTTCTATACGTCTGAAAATATCTTTTTTCTGCTTTTCCGTAGGATCGATTTTCTCAAATTCGTTTCTGATACTCATACTATACTCCTTTCCGAGCCTAAATGCTCTTTTAAACGCTCTCTCGCTTTCTGCAGCCGTGAGCGCACCGCCGATGCGCTAATATGAAGCATACTGCCGATCTCTTTACTGTTATAGCCGTCGCAATAGAACAGATACACGGGTATCTTAAGCTCATCGGGAAGAGCCGACAGTTCAATCATTACATCGCTTACCGCAGAGCTGTCATTCACTGCAATATCTCCTGTCGGTGATTCACACCGCCTGCTGTTCGCCCTGAGCATATTCTTGCATACGTTCTGAGATACCCGTATCAGCCACGCTTTTTCATGCTCGGTACTTTCAAAGCACTTTTGCTTTTCAATCAGTTTCATAAAAGTATTATGTACTGCGTCCTCAGTATCGTGTACATTTCTGAGGTACATAAAGCACACTCTGTACACTGTGACAAAGTGTCGCTCATATATTTCTCTTATATTTTCAGAAGAATAATCCGACATAAAACCCCTCCCTTTTTTCTTTTTGCCGAAAATGTACATCTTCATACATAATACACCACGGCGAAGATAAATGTCCATGCAAAAATCTAATATTTTGTAAATTTGGTGTGGCGCTAAAAATTCGCACCGTATTTTTGTTAATATTGCCAAAATAAGCAGTACAATATTGCAATTTTTTACCGCAAGTGCTATAATAAAAGTGCTAATTAAAATTGTATCTTTTGCAAGGGTACGGAATCGAGGCAGACACTTATGAAATCTATCAGCAAAAAAATGACACTGTTCACAGTATTACTTATAATCATCTCGCTTCTTATGGCGACATTGGCATCTGTAGGGATCATTTACAGCACCACAAAAGCGTTGACCGATCAGACGCTCACAGAAACGGCTATAGTAGCCGCAGACAGAGTTTCCTGGGAACTGAAATCAATGCTTAATGTCGCAATACAGGCGGGCTGTAACCCAAAATTATCATCGGTAGTATATTCCAATGGTCAGAAGCAAAGCGAAATCGACTCGATTGCTTCGACCTTTGGTCTTGACAGAGGAACTGTGATTGATAAAAACGGTCAGGCGTCAAACGGCAACGAATATTCCGACCGTGAATATTTCAAGGCGGCTCTTGAGGGCAAAACAACAATAACAGAGCCTATGATAGGCAGGTCAAACGGTAAGATAAGCGTTATAATCGCCGCTCCTTTATGGAAGAACGGCGTGCTTAATTCGGAAGTTGTGGGCTGTGTATATTTCGTACCTGACGAGGAATTTCTGAATGATATTGTCCGCACGCTCAAGATAAACGAAAACGGCGCTTCATACATAATCGACAAGAACGGTAACACGATCGCTGATTTTGATATGCAGCTTGTCAAGGACGGAGAGAACATACAGAAAAAAGCCGAGGAAGATTCAAGCTATGCGGCACTTGCTCAGGCACACGAAAAAATGGAGGCCGGTGAAAGAGGCTCAGCCGAGTACACATCAAACGGCATCGCAAAACATATAGGATATGCACCCATACCCGAAACAAACGGCTGGTCTATCGCAGTAACAGCATACAGCAGTGATTATACAATACATTGTCTTAAGGGACTTCTGGTGCTTGCGATAATCTGTGCCGCATCAGCGGTAGTAGGCGGTATAATCGCAGGACTTATCAGCCGTAAGATAGGCAAGCCCATAAAGCTCTGCGCTGAGCGTATCGAAAAGCTCTCCGAGGGCGATCTTACAAGTCCTGTACCTATGGTTAAATCACACGATGAAGTCAAGATACTCGCAAAGTCTGCCGCAAAGGTAGTAAATGAACAAAATGCTATGATCAGCGATATCGGCAATATCCTGAGCAATATGGCTAATGGCAACTTTGATGTGCACAGTAAAGATGCAGATAATACATACCGAGGCGATTACAAGGTACTTATTGAATCTGTAAGAGATATCAACACAAGGCTCAATGATACTTTAAGTCAGATAAGCATTGCCGGCGATCAGGTATCCAGCGGTTCACAGCAGGTATCTGCAGGCGCTCAGTCACTCGCTCAGGGAGCAACGGAACAGGCGGCATCTGTAGAAGAGCTTGCCGCTACTATCCACAATATCAATGCTCATATTGAGGCTACAACGGAAGATTGCCAGAAAGGCAGACAGCTTGTTGATGAAACAGCCGAGTATATCAGTGCGGCTAATAACAAGATGAACAGCCTTACAAGTGCTATGCAGGATATCAGCGATGCTTCGGCAGAGATAAGCAAGATTATCCAGACTATCGAGGATATTGCGTTCCAGACAAATATTCTTGCACTCAACGCCGCAGTTGAAGCCGCAAGAGTAGGCGAGGCAGGAAAGGGATTTGCCGTAGTTGCCGACGAAGTAAGAAACCTTGCAGGTAAATCTGCCGATGCGGCTCATGATACGACTGTTCTTATCGAACGTGCTATAGCCGCTGTTGAAAACGGTAACAATATCACAAATGAAACCGCTCAGGCTGTTGCCGAGGTTGAAGCAAGATCGGGCGGTGTCAGCGATATAGTAAACAAGATTGCAGGTGCAAGCCTTGAACAGACGGATATGGTAAAGCAGGTCAATATAGGCGTAGAACAGATTTCAAATGTTGTACAGACAAACTCGGCTACTGCCGAAGAAAGCGCCGCCGCATCCGAAGAGCTTTCGGCACAGGCACAGACACTTCAGAAGCTGGTAAGTCAGTTCTCCTTCAAGGATGAAGAAAACGCCTGAAACAGATAAATAAGCAATGTATGCCCCCGTCTTAACGGGGGCATTAGTTTGTCGAAAAACCTACATAATTTTTAAAAATGGGGTTTGGGGCGTAGCCCCAATGCGGGTTGTCAGTCGTTGATGTCGCTGCGTCGTGCAGCGACTGTGTGCGACTGACTGCAAGCGTCCTTGCTTGGTGAGGGCGGTAGCCCCACACTCAGCCCCTTTCCCGGGGAAAGGGGTTTTCGGCAAGGATGCCGAGATAGAACGCCCAAAGGCTTTGCAGGACGCAAAGCCCACAAAGCGTTCTTATAGGGATAGAGAACAAGCACTTTTTTGGAAAAACAGACTTTTTCTACAGTCTGAGAATAATAAGGCTTGATTTTTTATTTAAACTATGGTACAATAGTACAGTATCAGAAATAGAACCCGTGATTATGGGTGTAAGCCCTGTGCAAGGGAGTCCTGTGAACCATGTCAGGCGGGGAACCGAGCAGCATTAAGCAGTTATGACCTGTGCCGCAGCAAGTTTACACTCATAATCATGGGTTCTATTTTTGCGTATCGTTTTATTTACCGATTATTATGTACTTTGTCACGGGAGGTTAGTTATGCATCTTGCTCTTTATCGTAAGTATCGTTCTGCCACCTTTGACGAAGTAATTTCGCAGGAACATATAACCACCACGCTGAAAAATCAGATAAAGGCCGGCACTCCGGCTCACGCTTATCTGTTCACAGGTTCGAGAGGTACGGGTAAGACCACCTGTGCAAAGCTGATGGCAAAGGCGGTAAACTGCTTATCTCCCGTTGACGGCAACCCCTGCGGAGAATGTGAAAGCTGTAAGGCGATAGCCGCAGGCTGTCCGGATATAATCGAGATGGACGCAGCCTCAAACAACGGCGTTGACGATGTAAGGGCATTGCGTGACGAGGTTATGTACGCTCCGACTGTCTGCCGTTATAAAGTTTATATAATAGACGAGGTGCATATGCTGTCCTCACAGGCATTCAACGCACTTCTGAAAACCATAGAAGAACCGCCGCCGCACGTTATATTCATACTTGCGACTACCGAGATACACAAGGTGCCTGCGACTATCGCATCAAGATGTCAGCAGTTCCGCTTTTCAAGAATTGACGTAGAAGAAAGCACAAAGCGGCTGTGCGAGATAGCAAAAAAAGAAAACGTAAATATAACCGAGGATGCGGCAAGACTTATTTCAAGATTGTCCGACGGCGGTATGAGAGATGCGGTTTCGCTGCTCGACCAGTGTATAAGCGTGAGCGCCGACATTGACGAGGAAACCGTAAGGACTACCGCAGGCATTGCAGGAACGGAGCATCTGTTCACGCTTGCACAGTGCATACACGAGCAGAATGCGCCCGAGGCACTGAAAATTCTCGACGAGCTTCACAATCAGTCGAAGGATCTTATGCTTCTTCTTGACGAGTTGTTGTCGCATTTCAGAAATCTGTGCATACTGTCGGCAACGAACTCCGACTTTTCACTTATCCCTGCAGGAAGCGGAACAAGAAACGATCTTGCAAGGCAGACAAAGGAGTTTACTCTCGGAGAAATAATGCGGTGTATGGATATACTGCAGGACTGCATTGCGAGAACTCCGAAAACGGCAAAGCGTAAGACGGTTGCCGAAATGTGCCTTATAAGGCTGTGTACGCCACGTCTTGACAGTGACACATCGGCATTGTCGTTAAGGCTTGAAAAGTTAGAGAACAGGCTCGACAAGCTGTGCGACGGCGAGATAAGCATTCAGCCGAGAACCGCAGTGCAAACCGGCGAAAGCACAGAAAAGCATATACCGGCGCAATCTGCAAAGCCCGTAAGCGTAACCGGCGACAGACCGCAGGATATTATTGCAGATACGCTGAACAGGATAGAAATTAAAATCACATCCGCCGATGATAAGCAGAAGGACATGACAGCTCCGACCACTTCGGTACAGCAGAACGGTACAGAGCGGAATGCCGCAGACAGCAAGCCTGATTGGCTGTTTGAGGGTACGGGCGGTACTGATGATAACATAAGCGCAGTAAACGAAGATGCTCCTCCGTTTGACCTTGACGAACCGCAGGTAAGCGTTGCTCCGCCTGAGCCCGTTCCGCAGGAACAGGCAGGCAATACAAGCGGTGACGGCAACAAGCCTGATTGGCTGTTTGAGGGTACGGGCGGTGCTGATGAAAACGCAAGTACAGGAAACGAAGACACTCCTCCGTTTGACCTTGACGAACCGCAGGCAAGCGTTGCTCCGCCTGAGCCCGCTCCGCAGGAACAGGCAGGCAATACAAGCGGTGACGGCAACAAGCCTGACTGGCTGTTTGAGGGTACGGGCGGCACTGATGATAACGTAAGTGCAGGAAACGAAGATGCTCCTCCGTTTGACCTTGACGAACCACAGGCAAGCATTGCTCCGACAGAGCAGGAACAGGCAGTAAAGACCGGGAATAATCTTACCGAACAGCATAAAAATAATCTGTCGGCAGGCAGTGCGCAAAGTACCGGTAATGCCGATCCGCAGGTAACCGAGATACTCGACAGACTTCCCGTTATACTGCAGGCTATACTGGGACAGGTGCAGGTGACGCTCGGTCGGGATACGGTGAATATCAGCGGTTATCAGAAATTCCAGTATGATTTCCTGACAACAGGCGACTCGAAGGAACGGCTTGAGAAAGCCGCCGAAGAGGTAACAGGCAGAAGGCTTGTAATGACCTTTGACAATATCGGCGATACAGCCGAAAGCAAGGATAAAAGCGACCCTGTTTCCGATTTCTTATCAAGAGCGGAAAAAATGGGCGTAAAAATAAAATACAAAAAACCAAAAAATTAAGTCGTTGACTTAAAGATACGAAAGGAAAAATCACAATGAAAGCAAGATTACCCAAGGAATACCAGAACAGAGGCGCAAACAACATGAACAGCATGATAAAACAGGCTCAGAAGATGCAGGAAGACATCGAGCGTGTACAGGCTGAGCTTGAGGCAAGAGATTTCACGGCTTCTGCCGCAGGCGGTATGATTGAAGTTACGATGAGCGGTGCAAAGGTACTCAAGGAGGTTAAACTCAACCCCGAGGTAGTTGACAAGGACGCTATCGAGGATCTTCAGGACGTTATCGTAGCAGGCGTAAATGCCGTTATCACACAGATTGAAGAAGTAAGTGCCGCAGAGATGGAAAAGGTAACAGGCGGAGTTAACATTCCGGGACTTGTTTAATGGCTGAATATAATTCTCAGCCGCTTATAACGGCGGCGCAGGAATTCGCCAAGCTCCCCGGCATCGGTCTTAAAACGGCGCAGAGGCTGGCATATTATATACTGAATGCCCCGGAGGAAGAAGTGGAGCAGTTTGCGTCCGGAATTCTACGGGCAAGACGCAGTATGAAGCTGTGCAGTGTATGTCAGAATATCTGCAATACGGACAAGTGCGATATATGCTCGGACAGCCGCAGGAACCACAAGGTTATATGCGTTGTGGAAAGTCCCAAGGACGTTTCCGCCATAGAACGAAGCGGCGGCTTTGACGGAGTGTATCATGTACTTCACGGGCTGTTGTCACCGATGAATTCGATAGGTCCGCAGCAGCTTAAAATAAAGGAGCTTATGGCAAGGCTGTCGGATACGGACGAGGTCATAATGGCTACAAGTCCGACTATCGAGGGAGAGGCTACGGCAACATATCTTTCAAGAATGATAAAGCAGCTGGGAGTAAAGGTGACCCGTCTTGCGTATGGTCTGCCTGCGGGCGCATCGCTTGAATATGCGGACGATGTTACGCTCCAGAGGGCGCTTGAAAACCGTAACGAAATATAATTTTCTTCGGGAAAGGAATATGATAAATGACACAGGAACAGTTGAACACGATACAGGAACAGACAAAGAAAATAACCAACCCGAAACTGCTCAAAGTGATGAGGACGCTTAAAAAGTGCGCTGAAGAGAAAACAAATCCCGAGCCGCAGTATCAGGTGGATTATATCGACAATCTGATGGAAGCAAGACTTCTTGCCCCTGTAACCGTGACGGATATGTCGGGTGAGAACGAAAATCAGATGAAGGTACAGTTCTCGCACCTTACAAATCCTCAGAACGAGAAATATTTTATGGTGTTCACCGATATGGAAACAATGCAGAAGAACATCAATGATATAAGCAAGATCTGCGTGATCGCCGTTACATATAAGGATCTTTCCGCTATGCTGTCACAGCCGAAGTGTGCTATGAAGGGCTTTGTTATAAATCCCTTCACCGAGAACATTATCTGCGGTCCTCAGCAGGCAGCGGTCATAGCAAATTATATAAGGCAGAAAAAATTCAACAGCGGCGAGCTTACTGTCATAAACGAGGTTACGGGCGTGCCGGACACTGTTACCAAGCCTATAACGAGCTATTTTGACAGCCGTAAGGATATCAAGAAGGCATATATTATGAATATGCGCAAGGTAAATCAGCTCAACCGCCTTATAATCGTGGATTTCGAGGGTGAGGACGATAAATTCAACGACTTTACCAAGGACTTTACCGAAAAGGTGCTGAAGGATATAAACGACGAAAAAGCGCCGTTTATGATAATGAACTTCAATCAGCCTGCCGCAAAACAGGCAACAAAAGAAAAAGTTCCGTTCTATGTAAAGGTTTAACGGCTTTAAACGTTATGCAAAAAATGAACACAAACAAAAGAGGCTTTTGCCTCTTTTTTGTTTATTCTGCGGAAATTTTCTTTAATTTTTTGCATTTACTTGACGAAAAAGCGGTTATGATATATCATTATACTGTATAAATAGGTCTACGGACCGGACGGGAGAAATCATGAAAAACATTATCTCTGCTTCAATGCTTGCGAGCGACCTGACAAATATAGAAAAAGAAATCCACCGTACCGAAAACGCACAGGTCGAGTGGCTTCATATAGATGTTATGGACGGAGTTTTCGTTGACAATATAACCTACGGGAACAACGTGGTTGCTGCTATGCGTAAAGTGAGCGATATATATTTTGACACGCACCTTATGGTGACCGATCCCACAAAGCTTATACCGCTTTTTGCAAAGGCAGGAAGTAATATGCTTACTATCCACCTTGAAAGCAAGGGCAATACGGAAGAAAATCTCAGAGCGATAAGAGAAAACGGTATGAACGCAGGACTTGCCATAAAGCCTGCTACAGACTGGAAAGAAATAATACCTTATCTGCCGCTGTGCGATATGGTGCTTGTAATGACCGTTGAACCCGGCTACGGCGGGCAGGGATTTATTCCGCAGTGTGCCGACAAGGTGGCAATGCTCCGTAAATACTGCAACGAAAACGGATTTGACAAAATGAATATACAGGTTGACGGCGGTATCAACACGGCAACCGCCGCAACAGTAAAAGATGCCGGTGCAAACGTACTTGTAGCAGGAACATATCTGTTCAGGGCAGTGGATATGAAAGCGGCGGCAGACGCTATACGCTAAAAGCAGTCGGGCAACAGCTCAATTGCTTTGTCTGTAAGCAGAGTATAATATTCCTCCGTATCGCTCATACGGCTGAGATCCGTATATAACGGAAGGCGGTACTCCGACACGATGTGCCGTATAATTCCGATGCGGCTTTCGGAAGATTTGCTCTGCGGCAGATGAATGGCAAGACGGTAATCTTTCCCGTCACGGTCTGCGTATAAGGATACACGGTCTGCGACAGCCTTGAGTGCCTTGCAAAGCCTTGCGAGAACGCAAAGCTCTCCCTCGCAGATGACCGCCGTAAGCGGCGGTCGGCAGGAAGTGTTTTTTCCGGACGGAGTGCCTTTAATGCAGGAGATATATAAGGTACACCCTCCATCGCTTTTTGGAAAAGCCTCGACAAGCAGACGTTCTCCGCAAAGCCCGAGATTATGATCTTCGCTGAGGCAGGATATAAGTCTTGACAAGGCAAGCTCTGAGGTACGGGAATCGCCCGAAATATCTTCGCATTTAATGCGGTATCCGTCCATATCCGACGGATTTAGCGTAATTTTTACGGTATTTCCCGCAAGCTCATCTATCTGCATGGGACACCTCCTGTTAAACCGGTTAAACAGCTTATAGTCTGAAAGGACAAAAAGATATAATGAATACAACCACAAATGAAGCTCTTCTTAAGAAGATAGACGAAGCTCCTTTGCTGATGTCAAAGGAGGCGGCTAAGAAAAAACTGCGTAAGCCGAGAAGCATATACGGCGATCAGATACTTTTTATGCTGGCGATAACCGTCATTGCCACCTGCTTTTACGGCATGAGGGTAGTAGCGGTGTGCGCCTGCTCGGTGCTTGCCTGCATACTGACCGATATGGTCGGCTGTTTCCTTTCAAAGAAGGAATACGGTGTAAAAGACCTGTCAACCATAGCCTACGGTATGGCTCTTGCTCTTATGCTCCCTGCAAGCGTTGAATATTATGTCGTGATAATCGGCGCAGTGCTTGCAATTACGGTAAAGCATATATTCGGCGGCAAGGACAACTATATATTCAATCCTGCGGCGGTTGCGATAGCGTTTCTTATAATCTGCTATCCGACACAGGTGCTGATGTATCCGCAGCTTGACGCTCATCCGGAAATATTCGGAGATGCGGGAACGCTTGTAAGCGGAATCGAGAGCAGCTTTATAAAGAACGGCGCAATGCCGTCGCTTACCCCGCTTGAGATACTTATGGGAAGGTTTCCCGGTCCTATGGGAACTACTCATATACTCGTGCTGATAGTAAGCGGTATCTGCCTTATCTGCAGAAGAAGCGTGTCGCTTTCCGCTACTGTGGGCGGAATAGCCGTAATGGGCGTGCTTTCCTATCTCACAAGCAGTGTTGAGCCTGCTATGGACGCTGTTATATTCCGTTTTGTAAGCGGATTTGTACTGTTCGGCTTTATATTCCTTGCGAGCGATCCGCAGACGCTTCCGTTTACAAACGGCGGAAGGGTGCTGTACGGCATAGCGCTCGGCGTAATCACGGTTATATTCAGAAATTCCGCAAATATCGAGGGAATATTCGTGTTCTCTCTGCTGATAGTAAACGCTCTGTCGCTGTATCTTGACAAGCTGGCATTCGTAATAGGCGTACAGACAAAACAGCTTTTAAGATACCTTAGGCATAACCTCGGCTCGTTTGAGCGAATGACAAAGGATGCAAAGCAGGGTAAGACACCGGAACTTTCGGATACGCAGGAAATTATGATTGAACCTGTTAATTATAAAATGCCCCCTATCGACAATAAGGTCACAAAGGTAAAACGTCATAAAAAGTCGGTAATGGAGAATATTTCCGACAAAATATCGGATTCGGTAAAGAAGAAGAAAGCATCGGCGAAATCCGCCGGCGAAAACGAAAAGGAAAAGGAGGCGCAGCATGGCTCAGGCAAAACAGATGAAGCCGGAAAAGACACGGAAAAGTGACTTTAAATTCACCCGTGATCTTATAGACGGACTGGCAAAGCAGAATGTCGTGCTGATGACAGGCATTGTAAACGCACCTGTTATAATCGCCGCTACGACCTTCAAGAAGGGCGTGGTAATCGCTCTTGCTTTTGCGATAATATCGTTTCTGACGATAGTTACCTGTTCGTTTGTACCGAAAAAAATAGTTTATACCCTCAGAGTAATTATATATGCGCTGGTAGGCTCGGTCTATTATATCCCGACCGTACTTCTTTTAGAGCAGATCTTTCCGCTTACGGTCGAGCTTATAGGCATCTATATGCCGCTTATAATTACAAACGCTCTTATCTTCTCGAAAACGGAAAGCCGTTTCTATCTTGAGGACAAGCTGAAAATGATAATCGACGTAATTTTCTTCATAGCGGGTTTCGGCGCAGTGTGCGTCCTTACCGGAGGCTTCAGGGAACTGATATGCTTCGGCACATTTGCCGGAATAAAGCTGTTTGATTTCAAGATTGCGGCTTTTGAATCACCTTTCGGCGGATTTATACTTGTCGGAATAATGGCAGGTATGTTCAGGGCGCTTTACAACTATCTGCGTAACCGCAGAATAAGGCTTAACAGCGAGGAGCATAACACGGCGGCGGCTCACACCTACCATTCAAGCACCGAAAGCAAGCCTGCTGCACCTCATCTGCTTCCCTCGCAGGACGACAACGTAAAGGAGCGCAGTGATGGATAAATTAGCACTTTTTATCAATACGGCTATGCTCGCTATGTTTGTCGAGAATGCGATATTCTCCCGTGCGCTCGGCACAAGCGTGGCGTTCTACGCATCAAGAAAAAAAGAAAGCATATTCGGACTGGGGCTCGGCATAACATACGTTATCGTGGTTTCAAGCTGTATCACGTTCTTTATAGACGGGTGGCTTGCCGACTGGCAGTATTTTTATGTTGTCATGCCGCTTATATACACGCTGACGGTGAGCATAGTATATACGGGCAGTCTGCTCCTCCTGTGGAGATTCCTGCCAAAGATATTCAGAAACATCAAGAAATACGTTCATCTTTCGGTGTTCAATGCGGCAGTGCTGGGAGCATTGTTCCTGAACACGACATACCACGCTGATTTCTTTTCGTATATGGGATTCGGTGTCGGAATAGCGGCAGGCTTCTTCATTGCGGTGTTCTTCCTTCATATCGCAAACGAAAGGCTCAATTCTCCGCTTATTCCCGAGGCATTCAGAGGAATGCCGATAATGATGGTTTTTGTCGGCATTATGTCACTTGCATTCTATGCGCTGACAGGATATAACACAGGCGCTATCTGATAATTTCTAAAATGGAGATACTGATATGAGCAGAAAAAAAGGATTCAAGGTAAAACGTTCAAGAAGAAATCTGTATAAAAAACGTAAAAGCACTGGCAGGAAGATATTTGACGGGGTTCTTTTCGTTGTGATACTGGGCGCACTTGTCTTTGTGGGATACTCGGTCGCTTCTCCGCTGATAAAGTTTTTCGGCGGAAACGGGGACAATTCCTCTGTGAGCGAGCCTGCGTGGACACCGCCCGAATCGCTCCCCGAAACATCGGACAGCAATTCGCAGGCGAACACTTCGGATAACACGTCAGGCAACTCAGGCGGCAGTGACACAACAAAGGATAATACCTCCTCAGCGCCAAGCGAGGTAACATCTGCTTTTGCGACGGTCGCTCCCGACTCCGCACTGAAAAGCGATGCCGCACTGAATAAGTTCCTTGCCTCAGCAAAAGACAGCGGTTATAATACTGCCGTATTTACGCTTAAAAACACCACAGGCGAACTGTTATACAAATCATCGCTTAAGGCTGTAAAGGACAACACAGACGTAAATAAGGGCAGTCTGACGGCGGCTCAGATAGTAAAAGCGTGCAAAACGGCAGGAATCACTCCCGTTGCGGCTATAACAACGCTTTACGACAGAAAGACACCGTATCTTTTCGACAATGCAGGATATATAATTGCAGACGGAAACTGGAGCTGGCTGGATGCTGCCGCCGATAACGGCGGTAAACCGTGGACTACTCCCTATTCCGCAGATGCGGTAAATTATTATGCGGATATATGCGGAGAGCTTGCAAAGGCAGGGTTTGCCGATATTGAACTTGAAAACACGGTCTTCCCGAACTTCCAGTCCTATGACTACTCGCTGTTGTCAAAGGAACTGCAGAATGCCAACAGAAGCGAGAAATTAGCCGTTCTTGCGGCATCGTGTGCAAAGAAAGCAAAGGAAGGCAACGCAACCGCAACGGTTGAAATAAAGGCTGACGCACTGCTTACAATGTCGGCTACGGCTTATGACGGTACGGCTGAAATATGGTCTGTGAAGGATAAGATGGGTGACAGCAGGGTGCTTGTCACAATGGATATGTCTCTGCTTGGCACAAAGCTTCAGACCTCGGCAGACAAGACGGTAACGGTTGAAAAGGACAAGGTCAAGGCGATAAATCAGATATTCACGCTTGTAAAGAAGACTGTCGGCGACAAGGAAATATCGGTCGGAATAACAGGAAGTGCGAATTTATCGGCAGACGAAATCAAAAATTGTAAAACGGCACTCGAAAAGCTCGGATTTACCGATATAAGATTCGAATAAATACACAAAAGTGCTTGCATTTGCGGCATTTTTAAGGTATAATTAGAGAATAACGAAAGAGCGAATATCGCACGGAAAAGAAAGGAATACAAAATGACAGAATTACTGACATTATTATCAAGCGGACAGACAGCAACAACCACAGGACAGGGTGGAAACGATATAGTGAGCATTCTCACAATGCTTATCCCCCTTGCGCTTATGGTAGTTATATTCTACTTCCTTATCATAAGACCCGAAAAGAAGCGTAGCAAGAAGATGCAGGAAATGCTCAACAACCTTGAGGTTGCTGACGAAGTAGTAACAACAGGCGGTATTGTCGGCAGAGTATTAAGAGTTACAGATGACACTGTACTTATCGAAACAGGCTCTGACAGAACAAAGATCCGTGTATTAAAGAGCAGTATTGCCGAAAACAGAACTGTTCACGATGATACAGAATCAAAGTAAAAAATTATTCTGAGGTATTATAAAAAACACCCTCACGGCATCAGCTGTGAGGGTGTTTTTTGCGAAAAAATCCATCGTACTTGCCGGTAATCTTCCGTGATAGTACGATGGATTTAACTTATTGTACCGATATGCGACATTAAGCGGTTACATATCGAACAGGTTTATCACTTCAATACCTTTGGCTTCAGCCATGCGTACCGTCTGTCCTGTGCCGCTCCTGCTGTTGCTTTGGTCATAATATGCCACACAGCAGTCTGCAAGCTCTGTCAGACGTGCGTTACGCTGTTTCATACAGTCCTTGGTGTATTCACTGCCGATATACTCAATGCTGTCAGCCGCCATCATTATCGCATAAAACTCCTGCTTGTCGTTGTAGCTCCAGTTCTTTGTCTGCTCCTCGTTTGAGCAGGGGAGTACAAGGTGGAGTTTTATATCGAGTGCCTTGCGTTTTCTCAGATACAGCACCATATGAGCGCACATAGTGTCGAAGCCGAGAGCACCGCCGCAGTAGAAGTCGGTAACGCCTCGCTTGACAAGTCCGCATATTGTGCTGTCAAGCAGAGATTTAAGCGCATACATATCCGAGCTGTCAATTTTACGATGCCCTGTAAAGCAAACCGATGTCATGCGCAAAGCCTCCTTTTAATTACGATAAAAAGAAAAATAAGCCGTATCTGCGTCTGACAAATACGGCTGATGTGCTAAAGCAAGATGTAAATCAGTCTTCAACCTTTTCTTCGATGAACTTAACGATGTCACCGACAGTCTTGATCTTTTCAACCTGATCATCGGGAATCTCGATGTCGAACTCTTCTTCAAAGCTCATTACGAGGTCTACTACGTCAAGTGAATCAGCGCCGAGGTCGTCTGTGATGCTTGCAGCCTCAGTAACCTTGTCTTCTTCAACGTCGAGCTGGTCAACGATTATCTTTTTTACCTTATCAAATACCATTTGAAATCTCCTCCGTGTTTTTAAAAAGAAATTTTCTTTCGTTAATATTATACGGCATTACGCCGAAATAATCAAGTCGTATTTACAACAAATACATTAAAAAAATGTCTAAATTTACAGGGTGTATTTCTACACTTTGCACAACTTTCAAAGGGTTATTGAAAGCTGTTGATTTACCGTCCGAAATAGCGAATATGCAGCAGCATATTATGACCGCCGGTAACGTAGGTTACGCAAATCACAAGCCGTCAGAACGGCGAACAGTCAGCGGCGACTCGCCGCACGGCGAATTTGCCATGACTTTCAGTTACTCGGAAAACATACCGATTTTGCGGAATTTCTTGTAGCGGTTGTCAAGCAGGGTAGGAATATCTATCCTTGACAGTCTTTCGACCGCACTTATAAGATATTCCGATATATTGTCCGCTGTCTGTGCAGGGTCTGTATGAGCGCCGCCTACAGGCTCGGCGATTATCTTATCGCACACGCCGAAATTGTACAGATCGTCTGCGGTGATCTTCATAAGATCTGCCGCTTCCTTTTCTCTTGAAGGATCCTTCCATAGAATAGAAGCAAAGCCTCTGGGAGAAATTACGGAATATAAAGCGTGTTCAAGCATAGCAAGCTCATCGCATACGGCAAGCGCAAGTGCGCCGCCGCTTCCGCCTTCACCGAGAACTACCGATATAACGGGGGTTTTCAGCGTCATAAACTCGGCAATATTCTTTGCTATAGCCTCGCCCTGACCTCTTTTTTCGGCTTCAACTCCGCAGAATGCGCCCGGTGTATCAACAAAGCAGATAACGGGTCTGTGGAACTTCTCCGCCTGATATGCAAGCCTGAGCGCCTTTCTGTAGCCCTCGGGATGAGGCATTGAGAAATTCGACTTCTTGTTTTCCTCAAGGTTTCTGCCCTTTACCTGTGCAATCACTGTGACGGGAGTGCTGTTAAGAGTAGCTATACCCGATAATATTGCGGCATCGTCACCGTAGTGGCGGTCGCCGTGAAGCTCGGTGAAGTGGTTGAATATAGCGGGAATATAGTCGTTTACGGTTGGACGATTCTTTTCTCTTATTATCTCAAGATGCTGTGTAGCAGTCATATTTGACATTATCATTACCGTCCTTTCAACCGTGCTGCCAGTCAGCGCCGATTTTTTTATAGTTATGCAGTCTTAATATATTCGACAGCGTTTTACGCATTGAGCGTCTGTCGGCTATCGCATCAACAAAACCGCTTTCAAGCAGGAATTCTGCCGTCTGGAAATCGTCGGGGAGCTTCTGCTTTATAGTGTCCTGTATAACACGTCTGCCTGCGAATCCTACAAGCACCTTAGGCTCGGCAAGGATTATATCTCCAAGACTTGCAAAGGACGCTGTAACACCGCCTGTTGTGGGGTCGGTAAGCACTGTGATATAAAGTCCGCCTGCATCGCTGTGACGTTTTACCGCACCGCTTGTCTTTGCCATCTGCATAAGGGAGATTATACCCTCCTGCATTCTCGCACCGCCCGATGCTGTGAAGAGTATAACGGGCAGCTTATGCTCTGTGGCATATTCAAACGCTCTTGTTATCTTTTCGCCTACAACACTGCCCATGCTCGCCATCATAAAATTGGAATCCATAATGCCGATGACCGCACGGTAGCCTCGTATAGTGCATTCGCCCGTCACTACTGCGTCCTTAAGTCCCGTGCTTTCCTGCATAGCCTTTATCTTCTTCTCATAGTCGGGGAAGCCGATAGGATTCAGTGACACCATATTTTCGTCAAACGGCTTGAAGCTGTCCTTGTCAACAGTTATATCAAGACGCTCCTTAGCGGAAAGCCTTGCGTGATAGTTGCAGACAGGGCAGGTTTTCTTACGCTTTTCAAACTCGTCCATATAGAACACGTTCTGACAGCGGGGACATTTGAACAGCAGGTCCTTGGGTATTTCGAGGGCGGAGGAATCCGCCTCTTCCTTCTGTTCCTCATTAAAACGGTCCTTGACCATTTTAAACAGATCTTCTAACAATTAAAGCACCGCCTTTTCGTTTGCTTGTGGCATTATCAATAATTCGTCAGATCCTTGCGGTTAAGGAAGCCTATATCGAAATTACCGCTTTCGACATCCTCGTCACGCAGGAGATTGAGCTGGAAATCAATGTTGGTGTTGATACCCTCTATGAGAAATTCGGAGAGGGCGACCTTCATCTTCTGGATAGCCTCTTTCCTGTCCTCGCCCTTTACAAGCACCTTTGCTATCATACTGTCATAGTAAGGGGGTATCTCGTAGCCCTGATATACCGCCGTATCAATACGCACACCGAAACCGCCGGGCATATGAATCGACTTTATCTTACCGGGGCAGGGGCGGAAGTTGTTCTTAGGCTCTTCCGCATTTATACGGCACTCGATAACGTGACCGCTGAGCTTTATATCCTCCTGCTTATACTGCAGGGGAAGTCCTGCGGCGATGTTTATCTGCGCCTTTACAAGATCCACGCCGGTCACCATTTCGGTTACGGGGTGTTCGACCTGTATTCTTGCGTTCATCTCCATAAAGTAGAAGTTTAAATCCTTGTCTACAAGGAATTCTACCGTTCCTGCGTTTGCATAGCCGCAAGCCTTTGCCGCTCTTACTGCCGCTTCTCCCATTCTCCGACGGAGATCCTCTGTCATAATGGGGCTGGGGCTTTCTTCAAGCACCTTCTGATTACGGCGCTGTAACGAGCAGTCACGCTCGCCGAGATAAATTACATTTCCGTGCTCGTCCGCAAGGAGCTGTATCTCGACGTGTCGGGGATTTACAATGAACTTCTCGATATAAATATCATCGTTTGCAAAGAACTGTTTAGCCTCCTGCTTTGCGGCGGTCATTGCCGCTTCAAGCTCTTCGGGCTTTTCAACAAGTCTTATGCCTCGTCCGCCGCCGCCTGCGCTCGCCTTTACCATTATCGGATAGCCGATCTTTGCGGCAATCTCCTGAGCCTCCTCAAGCGTCCCAACAACACCGTCGGAGCCGGGAACTACGGGAACGTTGTTTTCTATCATCGTCTTCTTTGCGTTTGCTTTATCACCCATAGCATCCATAGCGTCAGCGCCCGGACCTATGAACTTTATTCCGCACTTGTCGCAAAGACGTACAAAGTGGCTGTTTTCGGAAAGGAAACCGAAGCCGGGGTGAATTGCCTGTGCGCCCGTTATCTCGCAGGCGGCAAGCAGTGCCTTTGAATTAAGATAGCTGTCCTTTGACGGAGCAGGTCCTATACATACCGCCTCGTCAGCTATCTGTGCGTGAAGCGCAGTCTTGTCGGCTGTCGAATATACTGCGACAGTCTTTACTCCAAGCTCTCTGCACGCACGGATTATTCTTATAGCAATCTCGCCTCTGTTGGCGATCAGAATCTTATTGAACATACAGCGTTTGCCTTCCGTTTACTTGATAGCAAAGGTGATCTCTGCGGATACCGCCTTTTCACCGTTTACTGTGGCAAGAGCCTTGCCGACACCGATAGGACCTTTTACCTTTATTATCTCGACTTCGAGCTTTAAAAGATCGCCGGGTACTACCTGTCTTCTGAACTTAGCGTCCTTGACGCCGCCGAACAGACCTATCTTGCCCTTGTTTTCGGGGAGTGCAAGCATTGCCACTGCGCCTGCCTGCGCAAGCATCTCAAGCATAAGTACGCCGGGTACTACGGGATATCCGGGGAAGTGTCCCTTGAACCAGAACTCGTCCTCTTTCATATACTTTGTGGCAACCACACGCTGACCGGGTTCCATTTCTTCGATAGTATCAATAAGCAGGAACGGATCTCTGTGAGGGATTATCTCCATTATCTGCTCTTTATTCATAAGCGACATATACAGTCCTCCGTTATTCTATTATGATGAGCGGCTGACCGAATTCAACAGCCTCTCCGTCCTTTACGGCAATCGACTTTACAGTGCCGGAAATATCCGCCTGTATCTCGTTCATTACCTTCATACTCTCAACGATGCATACTGTGTCGCCCTCGTTTACCTTATCGCCGACCTTTACAAAGGGAGGCTTTGTGGGGGAGGGGGCAGAGTAGAATGTGCCGACAATGGGGCTTTTTATGCTCTTGCCGGTATCGGCAGGTGCCGCAGCAGGAGCCTGTGTCTGCGGTGCAGATGTCGGTGCTGCGGGAGCAGCCGCCATAGCCATAGGAGGCATTGCAGGCATCACAGGAGGTGCGGGAGGGGGATTCTTCTGACCAAGCTCAAGCTCGAACTTGTCGTTCTTTACATACATATAGGACAGACCGCTGTCCTTCATAATACCGATAAATTCCTTTACGGCATCGGTAAGCGAATTAGTTTCAAACTGCATATTGTGTCAACCTTTCTCTTAGTCCTCTACGGGAGCAAATGCGATACAAGCGTTATGACCGCCGAAGCCGAGCGAATTGCTGAGTGCGCCTGTTATCTTCATATCTCTCGTGCCGTCAGCCGCATAGTCAAGATCGCATTCGGGATCTGCCACCTTAAGACCTAATGTGCGGTGTACCTTGCTGTTCTTTATCTGAAGGGCGCAGGCTACCGCTTCTACACCGCCTGCCGCACCTAAGAGGTGACCTGTCATTGACTTTGTGGAGTTGATGACCATATTCTTTGCGTGTTCGCCGAATACCAGCTTTACAGCGGCTGTTTCGGTCTTATCGTTCATAGGTGTGGATGTGCCGTGTGCATTTACATAGTTGAAGGTTTCAGGCGCTCTGCCTGATTCCTTTACAGCAAACTCCATAGCCTTTGCGCCGCCCTTGCCCTCGGGGTCGGGGCTTGTTTCGTGGTAAGCATCGCAGGTAGCACCGTAGCCGATGACCTCTGCATAGATGTTCGCGCCTCTTGCTTTTGCGTGTTCGTATTCTTCAAGAATTACGATACCGCTTCCGTCACCGAGAACGAAGCCGCTTCTCTCTGCGTCAAAGGGGATGCTTGCTCTGTCAACATCGGTCGACTTTGTTATAGCGTGCATATTGTTGAAGCCTGCATAGGCAAAGCCTATCGAGCATTTCTCTGTGCCGCCTGCTATGGCAACGTCCATATAGCCGTTCTTTATAGCGTGGAATGCCTCGCCTATAGCGTGTGTACCGCTGGCGCAGGCAGATACTGTGCAGTAGTTTATGCCCTTGAAGCCTGTACGGATAGCAACCGTACCTGCCGCCATATTGCCTATCATCTTGGGGATAGTGAATACTGAAACTCTCTTGTTGCCCTTGTTGTGATATGCGAGAAGCTCTTCCTGCGTTGTTTCCATACCGCCTATACCTGAGCCGATTATTACGCCGCATCTGTAAGGATCGAGATCCTTGAAGTCGCTTCCTGCGTCCTTTATAGCCTTGTCAGCCGCATATACGGCATACTGTGTGATTATATCTGTACGGCGAAGCTCTTTCTTGTCAAAAAGACCGTCTGCACTGAAATCCTTTACGGAAGCCTTTACGTTAAGTTCTTCGCTCTGACCTGGGAACCACTGCTCTAATGTAAAGCCGTGCTTGCCCTCCATAAGACTGTTCCAGAATTCTTCCTTGGTGTTTCCTATGGGGCTTACTACGCCCACACCGGTAATTACAACTCTGCTCATTTTTGTATTTCCTTTCGTGCTTGTCTTTACATTGATAAGCCGCCGCTTATCTCTATTACCTGACCTGTTACATAGCTTGCATCCTTTGAAGCAAGGAACGATACAACGCCTGCTATCTCTTCAACTTCGCCGCATCTGCCCATAGCTATCTGCTTTACCATTGCCGCTCTCAGCTCTTCCGAAAGAGCATCTGTCATTGCTGTGTGGATAAATCCGGGCGCTACTGCATTACAGGTGATGTTTCTCGGACCAAGTTCCTTTGCGGTGGTCTTTGTCATACCGATTATAGCCGCCTTTGTAGCGGAGTAGTTCATCTGACCGGGGTTGCCGTAAAGACCTGCTACGCTTGCAAGGTTGATAATTCTGCCGCTGCGCTGTTTCATCATAACAGAGCCTGCGAACTTTGTCATATTGAATACGCTTTTCTGGTTTACCGCAACAACGAGGTCGTAGTTTTCTTCACTCATTCTTACAAGCAGACCGTCACGGGTTATACCTGCGTTGTTAACGAGTACGTCAATACTGCCGAAATCGGCTTTTACGCTCTTTACGAATGCTTCACACTGATCGTACTTTGATACGTCAGCGATGTACTTTTCGCACTTTACGCCTTCTGCTTTTATCTTGTCGATTATATCGTTGTTTTCAAAGCAGCTCTCGGCGATGTCGTTTAATGCGATGTCATATCCGTCCTTTGCAAGACGGAAGGCTATTGCCGCACCTATTCCTCTTGCAGAGCCTGTGATGATTGCAGTTGCCATTGATTTTCTCCTTTGTTTTATCGTTTTATAGTTTTATAGTTTTATCTTACTTGTTCAGCAGTTTTTCAGCCTCTGCGAACATTTCTTCCACAATTTCCTTTGCAGGCTGTACCTTCTTTACCATACCTGCGATAGCGCCGCATAAGAACGAGCCTTCCTCAAGGTTGCCGTCCTGTACTGCCTTACGCAGTGAGCCGAGCGTTATCTGCTCGAATTCATCGGGTGTTATCGTTCCGTTCATCTCGCCGCTTGCGAGCTTCTTCGAGAACTTTGTCTTTACGTTACGGCAGGGGTGACCTGTCGTTCTGCCTGTTACTATGCTGTCTGTATCCTTTGCGTCAATAACAAGCTGTTTATATGTAGGATGGATCTGGCACTCCTCAGCGGCAAGGAATCTTGTTCCTACCTGTACGCCCTCTGCGCCGAGCATAAAGCTGGCGGCAATTCCTCTGCCGTCTGCGATACCGCCTGCGGCGATAACGGGGATGGATACAGCGTCAACTACCTGCGGAACAAGGCACATAGTGGTATTTTCGCCTATGTGACCGCCCGATTCTGTTCCCTCTGCGATTACTGCGGACGCACCGCTTCTTTCCATTCTCTTTGCAAGTGCAACACTGGGTACTACGGGGATAACCTTGATACCTGCGTTGTTCCACGCCTCCATAAACTTGCCGGGGTTGCCCGCACCGGTCGTTATCATCGGAACCTTTTCATCTATAACGAGCTGTGCAAGATCCTCTGCGTTGGGGCTCATAAGCATTATATTAACGCCGAAGGGCTTATCTGTCAGCGACTTTGCTCTTCTTATCTGATCTCTCAGATAGTCGATAGGAGCAGAACCGCCTGCGATTATACCTACTCCGCCTGCGTTTGAAACAGCCGCCGCAAGTGTGCTTTCGGCTATCCATGCCATACCGCCCTGAAATATGGGGTACTTTATACCGAGTAATTTTGTGATCCTTGTTTCCATTGTTTTTATCCTTTCAGCTGTGGATTAATATTCGAAAATAGTTGCGCCGTAGGTAAGTCCCGCACCGAAGCCGACAAGGCATATCTTCATGCCACGCTTGAGCCTGCCCTGACGGTCAAGCTCCGCAAGGCACATAGGGATACACGAGCTTGATGTGTTGCCGTGTGTTTCGAGGTTTGTGAACACCTTGTCAAGATCAACGTTCATCTTCTTGAGTGCGGACTGGATTATTCTTATATTCGCCTGATGGGGAATAACAAGATCTATATCGTCAAGAGATATGCCGGAATGTTCACATACATATTCTACCGCATTTGCCATAGCATCAACGGCGAACTTGTATACCGCCTTTCCGTCCATCTGTAAATAACGCTCCTTGTTCGGAGTGTCTATTATATCCTTAAGGCAGTCGTCACCCTTGAAATAGGGGTTGTTCCTGTCATAGAAGTTCTTGCAGTAAAGGCTCTGGAGCATATCGCCCTCTGCGCCGGAGTGGCTGCAGTATTCCTTGCCCTCTCCCTTTTCGATAACTACCGCACCTGCGCCGTCACCGAAAAGTATGCAGCTTGCTCTGTCCGTATAGTCTATCTGACTTGTCAGACGTTCGCTGGCTACAATCAGCACCGTCTTGTAGGTATCGTTTGCAAGGAAGTTTCTTGCAATGTCAACCGCTGTTATAAAGCCTGTGCAGGCGGTATTTACGTCCATGCAGGCACAGGGCTGTGCGCCGATGAGGTTCTGTACAAGGCAGGCTGTGTTCGGATAATAGAAATCGGGCGAGCAGGTCGAAACGATGATGCAGTCTATATCCTTCGCCGTCTTTCCTGCGCTTGCAAGTGCGGCCTTTGCCGCCTCGGCAGCCATCATGAAATTGGGCTTGTCGGGGCTCATACGTCTTTCACGGATACCAGTCCTTGTGGTTATCCATTCGTCTGTAGTATCAATGAACTTTGTGAACATTTCATTGGTGACTACGGTTTCGGGAGTGTATTCTCCCGTACCCAGTATCGTTATACCGTTCATATCCTTTTCCTTCCGTGCGGCGTTCCTGACTGCCGTATATTATATATTAATTGTTGATTTTATTCTCTTTTTGTTGTATAATAAATCAGTAACTGCGGATTTTATCGTCCGCAGGGCATAGTTACCCCATAAGGCAAACGTGCTTATATTTCATTTTACTCTATTTCGGTACTGTTTGTCAACAATTATTTGCATAATTGTATCGCAACAGAGTAAACAGTGACATTATATTTCAGAATTTCTGCAATATATGACAAATTATACCGTTAAAATAATTAAACTACAAGGAGAAACAGAAAAATGGCAGATAAGACAAAAACCATATTCCTTTTTTCAGGACAAGGCTCGCAGTACAAAGATATGGGTAAGGAATTTTACGATACCATACCCGAATGCAAAAAGGTAATCGAGCTTGGCAGTGACATTCTCGGCTTTGACCTTGCCGCTAAGATATTCGGCGGAGATGAAAAGGAGCTTTCACGCACGATAATCTCACAGCCTGCTATACTCGCAATGTCGCTTATGGCGCTTGAAGCGGCTAAATCAAAGGGCATTGAGGCATCGGCTGTTGCCGGACACTCTCTCGGAGAATATGCGGCAATGGCGGCAAGCGGTATGCTGACATACGAGAACGCATTCAGAGCGATAAAGTACCGTAGCGAAGCTATGGACAAGGCAGCTCAGGCTAACCCCGGAGGAATGGCGGCTGTTCTCGGTCTTAAGGCCGATATTATTGAGCAGGTGTGCAAGGAGATTGAAGACGGCGGAGAATATGTTACTCCTGTAAACTACAATTCGCCCGTACAGACCGTTATCGCCGGCACTGCGGCAGGTATCGAAAAGGCTAAGGAAGCACTTTCGGCAAAGGGCGCAAAGCGTATAGTTCCTCTTGCCGTTTCAGCCGCCTTCCACTCAAGGCTCATGGCAGGCGCATCGGAGGAATTTGCGGTAAAGGTAAAGGATATTCCCTTCAGCTCACCCTCGATGAAGTTCTACTGCAACGTATACGGAAACGAACTTACAGACTTCTCGGATATGCCCGCTTATCTTGCAAAGCATATCTGCTCGCCCGTAAGATTTACCTCAGAGCTTGACGTCATCTCGAAGGACGGTTACGATACCTATATCGAACTTGGTCCGGGCAAGGTGCTGACAGGTCTTGTAAAGAAAACTCTTGACGGTGTTACGGCTGTAAACGTTGAAAACATTGATACGCTCGAAAAGGCGGCGGCTCTCTGATGATTGAGAGTATAACGGCGCTTGACCTGTCGATACTCGACTTTATCCGTAACACGCTTTCAAGTCCGGTTGCGGATATTATAATGAAGTGCCTCACATACAGCATAGAGTACGGTGCAATGGCTATCCTCGTGTTCATCGTTATGATGTTTATTAAGAAAATGCGTAAGACGGGCTTTGCGGTAATGGGAGCGACGCTCTCCGTACTGCTGTTCGGCGAGCTTATCCTGAAACATATAGTCTGCCGCCCACGCCCGTTTGTCGTAAACAGTGCCGTTGACATTATCATAAAAGCACCGTCGGGATTTTCGTTTCCGTCAAGCCACACGGCGACCTGCTTTGCTATGGCTACGGCAATATATCTGTTTCACAAAAGGCTCGGCATTATCGCATATATCTATGCATCGCTGGTCGCATTTTCGAGAATGTACCTTTATGTACACTATCCGTCGGACGTTTTCGGCGGAGTAATACTCGGTATATGCTGTGGCATAGGTGCGACAGCACTTGTAAAGCTGATATGCAAAAATGCAGAAAATCAAAGAGAATCCGAAGCAGAACAAAAGGAGCAATAAATATGACGGAAGACAAAAACGTATTCGGCATTCTGGGACACCCTCTCGGTCACACCCTTTCGCCTCAGATACACACAAGGCTTTTTGAAATATCGGGCGAGCAGGCGGAGTATAAAATTCTTGACACTCCTCCCGAAAAGCTGACAGACAGTTTTGAATATTTCAAAAGTCTGACAGGCTTCAACATTACAATTCCCTATAAGATAGATATAATAAAGATGTGCGATACGCTTGATGATACGGCTAAGCGTTACAACAGCGTAAACTGTATAGCAAACGTAAACGGCGTTTCTACGGGATACAACACCGACTGCACAGGCTTTACAAAGGCTGTCGGCGCAATGGGTATGACCCTTACAAACAAAGTATTACTGCTCGGCTGCGGCGGCGTGGGCAGAATGATGGCTATCGAAGCTGTCCGTGAGGGCGGCGAACTGACTATAGCGGTAAGAGATGCCGACATTCCCGTTGCAAAGGCTTTATGCGAAGAAATAAAGCAGAATTATAACAGTGCAAAGGTCGGATTTTGCCTGCTGAGCGAAGTAAAGGGCGACTTTGACCTTATGGTAAACGCTACTCCAGTAGGTATGTATCCGAATACAGACGCAAGCCCGCTTACCGAGGAAGCACTGGGCAGAATAACGCTGAACGGCTTCTTTGACGCTATCTATAACCCCCGTGAAACAAAGCTGATGAAGATGGTTTCCGACAAGGGCGTAAAGAAGGTCAGCGGCGGTATGCAGATGCTTGTATGGCAGGCGGCTGTGGCTCATACTATATGGAGCGGCGCAGAATACACAGCAGAGCAGGTGCAGGCTATCTCAGACGAAATGATGAGGCTTGTGTAATGCGCCCCGTGTATCTATGCGGCTTTATGGGCTGCGGTAAAAGCCATATAGGAAGAATGCTCGCAAGAGAATGTACGGCTGTGTTCATCGACCTTGACAGATACATAGTCGATAATCAGAAAATGACTATCCCCGAAATATTCGCTCAGAAGGGCGAACCGTATTTCAGGGATCTTGAGGCGCAGTATATAAGAAACTTCAGAGGAAGAACGATTGTCGCCACGGGCGGCGGAGCAATACTCCGTGACGAAACGGCAGAGTTTGCAAGGAAGCAGGGCGTTGTGATTTTTCTAAACGCAGGCTTTGACACCTGCTATGAACGTATAAAGAACGATTCGAACCGTCCTCTTGTAGTGAACAACACGAAAGAACAGCTTAAGGCAATCTATGATTCAAGACTGCCCGTTTACAGAAAAAACAGCACCTTTGAAGTGAATGCAAACGCATCGGACAGAATAATCGCAGGCGAGATCATAAAGCTGGTCGAGCTTGACGCAAAAAGGCACAGGAAAACGAAAGGATAAATATGTACATTTACAATGCGAACGTCATAACTATGGCGGAGAAAAACTACGAAAACGGATTTATCCTTATAGAAAACGATAAAATCAAGGCTGTCGGCGATATGTCACAATTAAAGGACTTTTCGCCGTCCGACAGCGATATAGACGCAAAGGGCAGAACCGCATATCCCGGCTTTATAGACGCTCACACGCATATCGGTGCGTGGGAGGACGGGCTTGCGTTCGAGGGCGACGACGGAAACGAGGATACAGACCCCTCTACCCCGAACCTTCGTGCGATAGATATGATAAATCCGCTCGACCACTGCTTCGAAGAGGCGGCGCAGGCAGGCGTTACCTCGGTGGTATGCGGAATGGGAAGCGCAAATCCCATCGGCGGAACTTTTCTTGCTATGAAAACGGCAGGCTCAAAGAGGATAGACAAGAGGATAATAAAAAATCCCGTTGCAGTAAAATTTGCACTCGGAGAAAATCCCAAGAACGTATATAAGGATAAGGATACCGCTCCGGTCACCCGTATGGCTACCGCCGCCATAATCCGTGAACAGCTTTTCAAGGCAAGACGTTATCTTGACGATATGATAGACTATGAAAGCTCGGCCGGTACCGATGACGAGGGCGACCGCCCCGAATATGACGCAAAGTGCGAGGCGCTTATGCCGCTTTTAAAGCACGAGATACCCGCACATTTCCACGCCCACAGGGCAGACGATATATTCACGGCGATAAGGCTTGCCAAGGAGTTTGACATAGATTATGTCATCATCCACGCAACAGAGGGTCACCTTATAGCCGACGAGCTTCTTGAGGATAACGCACGGACGATAGTAGGACCTGTCATCAGCGAGCGCTGTAAGCCTGAGCTTCGTAATCATACGATAGAAACGGCAGGCATACTGAATAAGGCAGGCGTGCCTATGTGTATATGCACCGACCACCCCGTTGTACCCGAGCAGTATCTGCCGCTCTCGGCAGGACTTGCGGTAAGAGGCGGTCTTGACAGAGATGAGGCGCTGAAGGCGATTACGATATATCCTGCACAGATAACGGGAATTGCAGACAGGGTAGGCAGTATAGAAGTCGGCAAGGACGCAGATATAGTTATCTTTTCGGGCGATCCGTTATCCGTATGCGATACTCCGGATATGGTCATCGTAAACGGCACGGTAATATAATCTTAATACAGGCAGTAATATCAAAAGCAATATAAACGGAGGGAATATTCATGCGTGAGATAAGCGTTGAGCTTGTTAAAAAGACAGTTGAAGAACTTTGCGTAAAGGCAAATCTTTATCTGCCCGACGGAATGAAAGAGAAGATAAATTCATGTATCGGCTGTGAAAAAAGTCCGCTGTCAAAGCAGGTGCTTGGCGATATTGTAAGGAATATCGACTGTGCGAAGGAACTTGAAGTGCCGATATGTCAGGATACGGGAATGGCTGTGATATTCCTTGAAGTCGGACAGGACGTGCATTTCACGGGAGGAAATCTCACAGAGGCAATAAACGAGGGCGTTGCAAGCGGATATGTGAACGGCAAGCTGCGTTTATCGGTGGTCGAAGATCCGCTTGAGCGTAAGAACACAAACAACAATACCCCTGCCATAGTACATACGAGCATTGTACCGGGCGACAAGGTGCATATAATGGTAGCGCCGAAAGGCTTCGGCAGTGAGAATATGAGTGCGCTTAAAATGTTCACTCCCTCTGCAACAAGAGAGGATATAGTGAACTTTGTCGTTGAAACGGTATCAAAGGCAGGAAGCAATCCGTGTCCTCCTATAACTGTGGGCGTCGGTATCGGCGGCGACTTTGAACTGTCTGCCTTACTTGCGAAAAAGGCGCTTTGCAGGGATCTTAAAATAAGAAACCCAAAGCCGCTTTATGCGGATATGGAGAGCGAAATGCTCGAAAAGATAAACAAGCTCGGAATAGGCCCTCAGGGCTTCGGCGGTACTGTGACGGCGCTGTATGTAAACATCGAACAGTACCCGACGCATATTGCAGGGCTTCCTGTTGCGGTCAATATAGGCTGTCACGTTACACGTCACGCAGAGGCTGAGCTGTAATGGGCAAGGGTAAGGTCATAGGCACTGTAGCTGCGGCGGTCGTGATACCTGCCGCAGCGGTTGTCGGTGCAATATACATACTGCCGCTGCTCAATATAACGTCAAGCAACACGCTGTATTACTTCGGCAATGATGCTTCTGTTGCCGCAGACGGCACAATATCGCTCGGCAAGGAGGAAGTGCTTGGCTACAGTTCGAAATACTCCGACACTATGACGGGATATTTCAAATCACAGCTTGACGAGAACGAAACATATATCTACAATGCGTTTATGTACGCAAGCGAAAACGGCTACAGCGATATATTCCTGCCAGAAGATGTATTCGACGGCAGTTATGACAAGCTGCAGGAGATTGAATATGTTATAACCTTTTTAAGCTGTGACAGTCCGTTTGTTGCACATAATTACACGACAAACAGCAAGCTGACCGGAAACGTTGAACAGTTCGCAGGAAAAAGCTATCATCATATACAGCTTGAAACGCTCGGAGAGGAATATACATCCCGCCGTGAAGCCGCCTATGAAAAGGCAAAATCGGTAGTAGCGTCAATTCCGCAGGAGTGTAATACGGACAGAAAGAAAGCGCAGTATCTGTATAATTACGTTGCGGAGAACTCGGTATATGTTACTGACGGCTACAGCACAAGAAACGTTCCGATAGCCGACCTGCTGATTGACGGCAAGGCGATATGTGACGGATATGCGGATACTGTCACTATGCTTTTCAATATGGCGGGTATAGAAACAGCTTCGGCAAACGGCATAAATAACAGCAAAAACGAGGGACACACAGTAAATTTTGCGAAGCTGGACAGCGAATACTACTACTTTGACGCAAGTGCGGACAGCATAATAAACGAAAAGGGCTTCAAGCCTGCCTTCTATTTCGGTATGTCGTGGGAGGAGGCTTCCGACAGCTTTACTTTTGCCGATGAATTTGCAAACAGATGTCCGAAAGCAGAAAAAAGCCTGCTGTCTGACAGCATAGACATAGTTATAAGCGACAATTCCGAAGAAACGGTCAAAAAGGCGGCAGAGCTTTTGAAATCCGGCGGAGAAACGGGCATAATCGTAAGGCTTGACGAAAGCATAACCGACGAAGAGCGTAAAAGCATAACAAACGATACAGCGGAAAAAGTCGGAGAACCGCTTGCTTCTTTATCTGCGGCAAACAGGCTGTACGGCTTAAAAATCTATAAGGAATGATTTTTCGATGGAACTGAATATTGTACTTGTCGAACCGCAGATACCGCAGAACACGGGTAATATAGCCCGTACCTGTGCGGTTACGGGGGCAAGACTGCATATAGTGAAGCCTATGGGCTTTCAGATAGACGATAAAAAGCTAAAGCACGCAGGGCTTGACTACTGGCATTATCTTGATATAACCTATTATGACGGGCTTGACGATTTCTTTGAGAGAAATAAGGACGGTGAATTCTTCTACTTCACCACAAAAGGCAGAAATACTTACTGCGATGCAGAGTATAAAGATAAAACTTATATAGTGTTCGGCAGAGAGGATAAGGGGCTTCCCGAGGAACTGTTATTTCACAATAAACAGCACTGCGTAAGGATACCTATGGGCAGTAATATGAGAAGTCTTAATCTTTCCAACAGTGTGGCGATAGGCGCATACGAGGTGCTGAGGCAATGGGGCTTCCCCGAACTTCAGAACTACGGTTCGCTTACAAAATACGACTGGAGCAAAGCCGAATAAAGCAGACAAACCGAAAGGAAAACAAAACGATGAAAGTAAAACTTATCACCGACAGCGCAAGCGACATTACCCCCGAGGACGAAAAGAAATACGGCATTGACATTATGCCGTTCGACATTACACTTGGCGACGAAAGCCTTAGGGAACGTGTTGATTTTACCGCTCCCGAATTTCTTGAGATGATAGACAAGTCGGAATATCTTCCGAAAACCTCACAGATAACTGAGATACGCTTTGCGGAAAAGTTTGAGCATTACTATAACGAGGGCTATGACGCTGTCATTATGGTGCTTATAAATTCGACAGGCTCAAAGACTTATGAAAATGCACTGCTTGCAAGGAAGAATCTGCTTGAGGAGCATCCCGAAATGGCAAAGATGCGTATTGAGATAATCGACAGCCACTGTTATTCTCTCGGCTACGGTTATCCTGTAATCGAAGCGGCAAAAAAGCTGATTGCAGGACAGAGCGTTGACAACGTTGTGGCATATCTTACCGATATGTTCAACAATTGTGAAATTTACATAATCGGCTTCAATCTGCGCCATATGAAGAAGTCGGGAAGAATAAACGCCGCAGCGGCTTTCTTAGGCGAGCTCATGGGGCTTAAACCGCTCATTTCGCTTATAGACGGCGAAAGCGAGGTAGTAAAAAAGAGCCGTGGAGAAAAGAATGCAATAGCAGATGCAGTCCGGTATATTTCAGGCAGAGCCGTTCCCGAAACACCGTGGGAAATACTGCGTACCAGTGTCACAGCACTTGAGGACGAATTTATAAAGCAGTACAGCGCAAAGGTCGGCAGACCTCCCGAAATGCAGAGCATAGCAGGTGCGGCTGTTGCCAGCAACACAGGTCCTTATATCATAGGCGTTATCATAAGAGGTAACGCAAGAAGATAAAGATAACAGAAAATGCGGTCACGTTCCAAAGCAAATCGTGACCGCATTATTTATTCAACTTTCAGTGTCGTTTTTTTCCGCTGTCGCAGATGATGACGGAAATCTGTTTTTAAGTATCTTCACAGAATGGAAGAATGCAGGGAATAGGAACAGATCGGCAAGCACCCATGCCGCAGGGCTGGCAAGACATACGGCGACATATCCGAAAGCGGGTACAAGTCCCAGTGCCACACCGCCTCTTGCTATCATCTCGAATACTCCGGCAAAAACGGCAAGCTGGCTGTTGCCAAGTCCCTGTATCGAAAAGCGGATAATATTTACGAATGCAAGCGGAATGTAGAACAACACGTTAAGCCACAGAAACTGCTTTGCAAGGTCAAGTATCTCGGTCTGTGCGCCGTCTATAAACAGCTTTGAAAATTCTCCGCCGAACGGTATTATCACGATAAGAGCGATTATCGCATAGGCTATGCCGAGCATCGAGCATTTCTTAACGCCGCTTTCGATACGGTCAACCCTGCCTGCGCCTACGTTCTGACCGCAGTAGGTGGCCATTGTAGAACCCATTGCGTCAAACGGACAGCACAGGAACTGTGTTACCTTGCTTCCCGCAGTTACCGCCGCCATATAGGTTTCGCCGAGCGAATTTACCGCCGACTGTAAAAGAATACTTCCGATAGCGGTAATGGAATACTGAAGTCCCATAGGCACGCCCATAGCGCAAAGTCTGCTCATTGAATTAGCGTCGGGTTTTAAATCTTTCCTCGATAAGTGCAGAATATCAAAGCGCTTTATCATATATACAAGGCAGGCGATACCGGATATAAGCTGTGCAAGGACGGTAGCCCAGCCTGCACCGGCCACGCCCATATCAAACACCAGAATGAACAGCAGATCAAGGCCGACATTGAGTATGCTCGAAATAATCAGAATGACAACGGGTGACTTTGAATCGCCGAGCGAGCGGATAAATCCCGAAAGAATATTGTAGAGGAACGTTACTGGAATGCCTAAGAAAATCACGAAGATATAGTCATACGCCTCTTTAAAAACCGTGTCGGGAGTATTCATCCAGTGGAGGATATTTCCGCAAAGCAGGCAGGTCGCCGTTGTCATTACTGCGGCGAAGCCTATGCCAAGCCATATCGTATTGCCGACAAACTTACGCAGACCGTCAAAATCCTTCTCTCCGAATTTCTGCGCAACGGGTATTGCAAAGCCTGCACATACACCCATGCAGAAGCCGAGAACAAGGAAGTTCACCGAGCCTGTCGAGCCTACTCCTGCGAGTGCGTTTACACCGAGGAACTGTCCGACGACTATCGTATCAACCATATTGTAAAACTGCTGAAAGAGAAGTCCTAACAGCATAGGGAGCATAAATCCGAGTATGAGCTTCATAGGTGAGCCTTTTGTAAGGTCTTTTACTGCTGACATATAAACATTTTCCTCCTTTTACCGACTTTGTATTAGCGAAATTGTTTGCGTAACGGCGGGCGGCAGTGTGCCGCTTCAAGTTCCGCCTTTAATCAACTTTCTGCTGTGTGAATCGTTTGCGTAACGGTGGGCGGCAGTGTGCCGCTTCATATTCCGCCTTTTACTGACTTTGTATTAGCGAGATTGTTTGCGTAACGGCGGGAATAAAAGATAGTGTGCCTTGTATGTTATGGCTATAATTTTATGCGATACCGCCGCATCTCCGAATGTGACTTCTTATTAATTTATTGCTAAGCAATTATACTATATTGCCCGTCCTGTTTCAATCGGTAAAATGCACAAGGTATTTAAGGCAAAACCGCATAATTATTGTCATGCGATTGCGCAGTCAGATTTTTCGTCAGATTGTATAAATTGAGTGCAGGCAGGCCGGCGCCTGTCAAGCGACATTTGTGCAAGATGACGGAAAATATGCAAGCAAGCGTGTGGCAAAGGTGATAGCCGTTAATTATGCGGTATTGCCTTTAAGTTATCAAGGCGGTTTAGTCTATTATGCAACGCTGTATTGCTTTATTTCATATCGGGCTATTCAACATAGTAATATCGAAGGATTTGAAAAAAATTTACGGAAATTTCAAAAAAACACTTGACAAACGGTTTTACAGCGGATATAATGAACACAGAATATGTTAAACCTATGAGTGAGAGTAGTAGCACCCGTCACTGTATGACAGAGAGTTGCCGGTCGGTGTAAAGGCAATGATACATACGCTTGTGAATGGACTCACGAGGGCAAACCGAGAATATCGTCAGGCGATATTTTAGGGGCGACGGATACCTCCGTTACAGGTCGCACATATGATAGTATGTGTAGCGAGTGACCGTGTTTTATTATACGGTAATTTGGGTGGTACCGCAGGTAAACTATACTCCTGTCCCAATTGGGACGGGAGTTTTTTGTTTTCCCGGACATTCAATCTCTACGTTGAAGCTATCATCATGGCATATGGCATGACAGCAGGGCATAGCCGACATAATGCGTTGCTGAATAAGATACAGGCTGTCGGACAGTGGAATGTTCCACGAAGAACTTAAGCACTCCGCCAGAACAGCTTTCGGGAAGGCTAAACGGCACGGTAAAACATAACGTTCAAAACACACCATATTTTATCCCCGCCGTTACACAAGCAATTTCCACAGCAGAAAGTGAATCAAAGGCGGAATATGGAGCGGCTCACAGCCGCCGGCGCATCGCCGTCAGAAAGGAAAATTATTATGGCAAACAGAGAAATCCCGTACAAAATTTATCTTGAAGAAAACGAGCTTCCCCGTCAGTGGTACAACGTAAGAGCAGATATGAAGAACAAGCCTGCTCCGCTGTTAAACCCTGCAACACATCAGCCCTGTACGCTCGAGGAACTGAGCCACGTATTCTGTACAGAGCTTGCAAAGCAGGAGCTTGACGATACAACTCCCTACATCGACATTCCCCAGGAGATAATCGACTTCTACAAGATGTACAGACCTGCTCCCTTAGTAAGAGCATATTGTCTTGAAAAGGCACTCGGTACACCTGCCAAGATATACTACAAATTTGAGGGCAACAACACAAGCGGTTCACACAAGCTGAACAGTGCGATAGCTCAGGCTTATTACGCCAAGAACCAGGGCTTGAAGGGTGTTACAACAGAAACAGGTGCAGGTCAGTGGGGCACAGCGCTTTCAATGGCTTGCGCATATCTCGGACTTGACTGCAAGGTATTTATGGTTAAATGCTCATACGAGCAGAAGCCCTTCAGACGTGAGGTTATGAGAACCTACGGCGCAAACGTTACTCCCTCTCCCTCAATGGAAACAGAGGTAGGCAAGAAGATAAACGCAGAATTCCCCGGCACGACAGGCTCGCTCGGCTGTGCGATTTCCGAAGCAGTTGAATGTGCAACAACGCACGAGGGCTACAGATATGTTCTCGGCTCGGTACTGTCGCAGGTACTTCTGCACCAGTCGATCATCGGTCTTGAAACAAAAACTGCCTGCGAAAAGTACGGCATAAAGCCCGATATGATCATCGGCTGTGCAGGCGGCGGATCTAACCTCGGCGGTCTTATCTCTCCCTTTATGGGCGAAAAGCTCCGTGGCGAAGCAGACTATGAGTTCATCGCCGTTGAGCCTGCGTCCTGCCCCTCGCTCACAAGAGGCGTTTATGCTTACGACTTCTGCGACACAGGCGCTGTTTGCCCGCTCGCTAAGATGTACACGCTCGGCAGTACGTTCATTCCCTCCGCAAACCACGCAGGCGGTCTGCGCTACCACGGCATGAGCAGTGTTCTTTCACAGCTCTACCACGACGGATATATCACAGCACGCTCAGTTGAGCAGACAAGCGTATTCGCCGCCGCCGAACAGTTCGCAAGAACAGAGGGTATCCTCCCCGCTCCCGAGAGCAGCCACGCAATCAGAGTTGCGATAGACGAGGCTATGAAGTGCAAGGAAACAGGCGAAGAAAAGACTATCCTCTTCGGCCTTACAGGCACAGGCTACTTTGATATGGTCGCATACCAGAAGTTCAACGATCACGAAATGAGCGACTACATTCCCACAGACGAGGAACTTAAGGTCAGCATAGATCGTATGCCTAAGGTTGACTGAGTGTATAATACTATTGCCCTTGATAAAAATTGATATATGAAAACGCCGCCGGGATGTGATGTTCCGGCGGTTGTTTCTTATTTGGTCGGTATTTTAGTCTTTCAGGGCGGTGATTGGGACGATGTATACGCCGTCGGGGCGCTTGTAGGCGGCGTTACGAGAGATTTTAAGTTTTCAACCCGTGAGATTTTGGGTTTTCATTACGAGAAATTTTAAGTTTTCAACCCGTGAGATTTCGGATTTTCAACCCATGAGATTTTGAGTTTCCATTACGAGAGATTTTATTTTTGCGATAAAGGCTGACTTTATATCAGTATGTCACGAAACGGGCGACTGCATTCTTACCGATTGGGAGATGATAGGGAAATACCGCCGGGGGGTTATTGTAATCCTCGGCGGCGGGTTTGTGTTAATATCTGCCCATTATGTCTGTATTTTTACCGGACTTCTTTTTTAATATAAGTATAATTACTGTAACAGCTCCGCCTATCAGCAACAATGCGCCTACAGATATTCCTATTATCAACATAAGCGGAGTTTCATCTTTAACGAGTAACTGCTTATAAGGTATCGTACCTTTTTCATCTGCGAACAACTGATCACAAACAGAACATTTCCAATGTTCCTGCACAGCTGAAGAACTTTCTGTTGCTTTTTTCTCAGCTATATGTTTGAGTTTATGCTTACCGGTTGCGGCTATCGTTTCCTGCTCCTTAAGAACTTTCTTACAAACGGAACAATGACTGCCTTCAGTTTTACCTGAGTTGACACAAGTCGGTGCAACGGCTTTATCTGTAACTGCGATATGGTCCGTCTTAGGTACGGTTTCCTGCGGTATAATCACTTTATTACAGATATCGCAATGTGAGCCTTGCGTTTTTCCCTCTTTTGTACAGGTTGCGGCAACCGCCTTGTCTATAACCGCCTCATGTTCAGCAAGCGGTAATTCTTCATCCTTTGTTTTTCCGCAGACACAGTAATATCTTATTGTTCCTTTTTCTGTACAAGTAGCGTCTTTTATAACTTTATATGACGCATTATATTCATGATTTGTTTTCGGTATTTCCGACTGTGCTACAAGCACCTTTTTGCATACGGAACAATGCAAGCCATCCGTAAGACCTGTTTCGGTGCAGGTCGCCGCTTTTCCGTAATCTGTTACTTCATTATGAGATTTAAGCGGTATTTCTTCCGTATAAGAATCACCGCAATCGCAGGTGTATTTTATTGAGCCTTTCTTGGTACAGGTAGCTTCGCTTGTTACTGTGCCCTTGTAATTGTGAGAGTGTGATACTTTAATTTCAACATATGTTGTTTCATACGTATCATCCATATTTTGCACATTATCTATATCTATATAGTAAACACCTTTGAGTAAATTTTCAAACTTCACATATCCTTTCGCTCGTTGCAAAGTGTCATTCGGACAAATCCTGTAATGACTCCACATATAAAACGAGTATCCGATTTCATCGTTGCTTATTCCCTCAAGCCATTCGCCTGATTCATCCATGAATCCTATTTCACAAACCGGAAAAACCGATAAATCATATTCTAAAACCACATCTCCATTATATGGTATATAAATTTGATATGTATTATCCTTATGTGTCGTAACAGACACATCCATTTTTATTTCTTCATATTCAGCGGCACTTACCGTAACAGAAATAACCAACATCGTAGTAAGGCAGACCGCAAGCGACAATATCGCTTTATACATAGTTTTGATTTTCATAAAAACCTCCTATTTAACTCATTCCGACACATAAACGTGTCTAATCAGACTGATTATAATTATATTATAATCTTTTAAGACACTTTTGTCAACAATTTTCAATCTGATATGATAAAATCTGTACAGGAGGGGTGAGTATGGCACATTATCAGAGATTACGGGATCTGCGTGAAGATGCAGACAAGACACAGCAGGAGATAGCCGACTATCTCGGCACATCTGCGCAACACTACGGAAAATACGAATCGGGTAAAGCGGAAATACCGCTTGAGCGTGCAGTCCTGCTTGCTAAATATTATAATGTCAGCCTTGATTATATCGCAGGAATTTCCTCAAGCCGCCACCCTCTCGCTTTGGACAATTTACCTTCTCCTGCCGAGATACTTTCGGACAAAATAACACAGCTTTCCGATAATGAAAAGCAGGCTGTAAAAGATACACTCAGTTCTGTTATAGATATGATCAAATAAAGATACCGCCGCAGAGAAAATGCTCTGCGGCGGTGTTATATGTAAATTGAATTAACTTTAATCAATATCGTTCTCCTTCTCTTTTTTGATGAATGTGACATTTTTTATAGGCGTTGATAATAATATTCACCTGTGAACTTATAGCAACTCGTAATTAAATTATACCTGATATCTCTATATGTTAAATCAAGAGTAAGCGGTAAATTAGAACATTCACTAATCAGCATTTCATTTTCGCAAAAATTAAGGACAGAACTATCAGATTTTCCAATTGAGAAAACAATTTCGGCTGTCTCATTACTTCTGATTGCCGAAAATAACATTTTTTGTCCCAGTTTTATTTCTAACGCGACATTGCTACTGAAATTATCCAACTGTAATCGAAACATATTAGTATTACTAATTTGTTCAATATGTAAATGTAAAAAAGACTCAATTTGTTCTTTTGAAGTGAACCCCAAAGTTTAGACAAAATGTATTAAGTATTTTGAGAATGA